>OIYO01000047.1_pt1 | contig 123556 bp, 105 predicted proteins | sample 1588191 | NCBI WGS metagenome assembly OIYO01 (sample SAMN03283275) | human gut metagenome | biome: human-associated habitat; material: feces | host: Homo sapiens | place: Peru | collected 2012 | reverse complement strand
ATGTATCTGAGGAAGATGCAGACTTTGATGACAACGATTCAGAGGATGTATATATCGAAGGAAAATATGAGATAGATGTTAAACATTTAAGAGTGGATGATTATTTGGAAGATTTAGCCAGTGATAAATACATTATTGCTGAGATTCATAAAAGTGCAAAGCGTATCCTTGATGAGCAGAGAGACCAGAAACTTCAAGATCTTATGAATATCTTGGAAAGAAAGATCAAAGAAACTCCATACAATGATGGTAACCGCAAAGTTATTATATTTACAGCATTTGCAGATACCGCAGATTATTTGTATAGCAGTCTTTCAGAGCATATGAAGGATTTAGGAGTATACTCAGCTTGCGTTACTGGCAACAGAGTTGTTACTAATAACAGGAAGGTTGATAGTGATTTCAATTCAGTATTATGTGCATTCTCGCCTGTATCGAAGATGAAAAAAGAGATCCCAGCAGAAGAACAAATTGATTTATTGATTGGTACAGATTGTATTTCCGAAGGTCAGAACCTGCAGGATTGCGATACTGTAATTAACTTTGATATCCAATGGAATCCAGTATCGTTGATCCAGAGATTTGGTCGTATTGATCGTATAGGAAGTAAGAATACCAATATTCAGATGATAAACTTCTTTCCTAATATGGAGTTGAATGAGTATCTTGGATTAGAGGCACGAGTAAAAGGTAAGATGACCACATTGAATTTGGTATCTACTGGTGATGAAGATGTGCTTACGCCTGAAATGAATGATTTTAATTTCAGAAAGCGTCAGCTTGAAAGATTAAAGGATGAAGTTATTGATATAGAGGATGCAAACGACAATATTTCTCTTACTGATTTGAATATGAATGAATATCTGAATGAGTTGTCGGAATACATTCAAAATGCGCCAGAGATCAAGAAAGTTCCAAAAGGTGTGTATTCTGTAACTGATGGAGATAATGCTGGGGTATTGTTCTGCTTCAAGCATCGTAATGATGCCAACAAGCCTAAATCTGACAGCTCTTTGTATCCATATTATCTCATATATATGAGAAATAATGGAGAGGTACTTTTTGGAAATGGACAGGCTAGGGAAGTGGTAAAACAGTTCCGTAAGCTATGCTATGGCAAGCGCAAACCTGTCATGGAACTATTCCAGAAATTCTTTGTACGCACAGATAATGCCAAGGATATGCGGTTCTATTCAGACCTACTGAATAAAGCAATAAAATCAATTAAGGGCGAGGAAGAGTCAAAAGCTACTCAGCTTATGTTTGACTTTGGTGGATTTAACAATGCATTTGCTGACGAAACTACCGATGATTTTGAATTGATTTCATTCTTGGTAGTTGAGTAAAAGGCATGAGTATTGGAGGCGATATTGTATGTTTGATTTGCCAGATATATACAGGGTAGATGTCAATGTGGTTTTAAAAGACTTCATTCCAAAGGATTTAAAGCCTAATGAAAAAAAGAGAATAAAAGATGCTGTTAAGTCTGTAAGGCTTGGGTATCAGATTGCTGGAGAGGAGATTCCGTCAGTAAACAATGAAGAGTATCGATGTCAGGTCATACAGTTTTATGACATAGAAGTGGCAAATATCAAGGATGCAAATTTTCTCGCAGCCACTTATCAGAACCTTATCAAACCTTTATGTGTGCTTCATATGTATGACACGAAGGATGAAGTATATTCAATGGCGGTAAAGCGACTCAACCAGACTGATGAGACACAGACAGTAGCGGAACAGACTTTGCTTACAGATAAGTATATGCTTGGTATTCCTGACAGTAACAGGGATAGGCTTATGGCATATATGAATTATGCCACATTAAAGAATAAAAATGACAAGGTACAGCTTTATAAGGAATGGTTCTATAAAGCTTATATGATTGTTAATGAGAAGGCATACATTCATACAGATAAACTGCTTGATGGTAATGCTTGGTATGATTCCGGCAGGACTGCCAGAATATGTCAGAAATATGTAGAGTTGGTAACATCCAAGGGGAAATTAAAAACGGCAGTTACTAATGCCGAGCGAATGAAATTGAATAAAGAAATAAAAACAGAAATACAGGAACTTACAGAATTCATATAGTATCATAAATATGGAGTAGCATATGAAAATTGTTATACCAAAATATTTAATGTTAAATGGAAAAAACGCATTTCCTAATGTTACATATGAGCATTTTTTAATAGATATAATAAATTTTTCACAGTATTTTTCTACTAAGCATAGCTTTATGGAACATTTTGTATTAACTACGGAGCAGTCACATGGAGAAGATGATGCTTATACATCTACCTATCAACTGGATTTTAAACTATTAGTTGGTTCGGATGTCATGAGAGTAAGAAATAGAAATATGCCAGAAGTAGATTATAGCCATTCATCTGAGAGATTTGTATTTATAAAAACAAAGGAATGTGAGGAGAAACAACCAGATGAAACCATTTTGTTGGATATTGCTAAATTAAAAATAGAGGATTTGAGAAATGAAGTATATACAAATGATAGTATTAGGAGCGTTGTAAAAAATATTAAGAAGCCCAAAAACATATTCATGTATTACCCATATGAATTCATTTTTGATAATAAAATTGAGTATGCAGCGAATGTATCAGAGGTCTTGAAAGTATTCAGAACACTTCTGACTTATAGAGATGAATTAGAACTTGGTAAAGACACTTTTTTATGTATAAAAGTTAATGATTATTTTGAAATATATGAGTGGGTAGATAAGACACTTGTTTACAGAGACAAGGTTAGTGAATATATATCCGCAAGTTATCTTGATTTAAAGAGATATTCAGTATACTGAAGAAATGGAGGAAACAAGCTATGGATAATAAGGTACCACAGCAGATTAATGATATTGTTGGAGATAATGTAAAGAAACTTGCTCAGTTATTCCCATCTGCAGTAAAGGATGGAGAGGTTGATTTTGAAGCTCTAAAAGAAGAACTTGGACAGTTTGAGGAAGTAGGAAGCGAAAAATATGAGCTTACTTGGGCTGGAAAAAAGAACGCGAAAAAGATTGCCCAGGAAGACATTATTGGTAGAACGTTAAAATTTATTCCAGAGGATAGTAAGGATGCAGATACTACAGAAAATCTCTATATTGAAGGGGATAATCTGGAGGTTTTGAAATTACTTCGCCAGAACTATTATGGTGCGATTAAGATGATTTATATTGATCCGCCATATAATACTGGAAATGATTTTGTTTACAATGATTCATTTGAAATGAGTGGAGAGGAAAGTGATTTGGCAGAAGGGAATATTAATCTATTGGGAGAGCGGTTTGTAGTGAATAGCAAATCTAATAATAGATATCATGCTAATTGGCTTAGTATGATGTATCCAAGATTACAACTTGCAAAAGATTTGTTAACAGATGATGGGGTTGTTTTTGTTAGTATCGATGAAAATGAAATTATGGATATGAAGTATTTATGCAATGAAGTATTTGGTGAGGCTAATAGATTGGGAATAATTGCTAATGTAAACAATCCTAAGGGACGCTCTGACGATAAGTATATTGCAACAGCACATGAATATATGTTAGTTTATGCAAAGAATGAGAGTATGGTTCACTGGTATGGATTTGATCCAACAGATGAAAAAATTGTTAAAAGATATAATAAAATAGATGATGAAGGAAAGAAGTATAGAGAAATTGATTTAAGAAAAACAGGAGAAAATGATTTGCGAGAGGACAGACCGAATTTGTTTTATTATTTTTATTACAATGAAAAAACAGGAGATTATTATCCATCTCGTGATGGAAGAATACCAGATGGTTATATGCAGATAAAACCTCAACGTGAAGATGGTAGAGAAGGTAATTGGCGATGGGGACTTGATACGGCAAAAGATAATTTGTCTTCATTAATGCCTAAATTTATGCCAGCTAGAAAGGTGTGGGGAATAATGGAAAAAGACTATTTGGAGGGACGTTCACTGGTTAAACCAACTAGTGCATGGACATTTAAAGATGTTAATTCTGAAAGGGGAAGTGAGGAATTTGTAAGTTTAGGGTTTGACAAGAGAGTTTTTCCAAAACCAAAACCTATTGGAACACTGTATCATTGTTTTGATTTAGTATTAGGAAAGGGAAGCAATGAAGTTGTGTTAGATTTTTTTAGTGGTTCTGCAACATTGGCAAATGCATTGATGAAGTATAACAAAGAAAAAGAATGTAATAACAAATTTATTTTAGTACAAGTTGCAGAAAAATGTGGAGAAGGTTCAGAGCCTTATAAAGCTGGATTTGAAAATATTTGTGAGATTGGTAAGGAACGTATCCGCAGAGCTGGAGATAAAATGAAGTCAGAGCATCTAGATGCTGACCTTGATGTCGGGTTCAAAGTATTCAGGTCCGCTGACACAAATATTAAATGGAATTCACTTATGGATATAGGACAGATAGATATTAACCAGATGGAAACATTACCAGATACAATTGATTTTATGCCAGGAGCAAAGGATGTGGATATTGTGTATGAATTGATGCTTAGACAAAATGGTGTACCATTATCATCAAAAATCGAACAAATTTTCGGGGGGGGTACAAACGTACTTACCTTTATGCGGATAGTTACTTGGTTTGCCTTGAAACAAAAATTACAAATGAATTAATAGATAAATTGGCAGAGTTAGATCCTTTGCCGATTAAATTCATTTTCAGAGACTCGGCATTCCAAGATGATATAGCATTAAAAGATGAGACATTTAGACGATTAAAAGCATTGATTGAGAAAAATCATGGAATGCATAAGATGACATATACGGTAGAATTTTTGTAATATTGTAATTACTGATTTTACCGGAGTTGTCAGAGTCATAGTGCTGAAAATGAAAAATTGGAGGACACTATGGAATACAAGAAAGTAAATCAGAATATTAACAATATTGTAAATGATCAGGTTAGAAAATTAGAAAGTATTTTTCCATCGGCAGTAAAGGATGGAGAAGTGGATTTTGAAGCTTTGAAGGAGGAATTAGGACAATTTAAAGAAGTAACAAATGAAAAATATGAACTTACCTGGGCAGGAAAAAAGAATGCAAAAAAGATTGCTCAGGAAGATGTTATTGGTCGAACATTAAAGTATATTCCAGAAGATAGTAAGGATGTAGGTACTACTGAGAATCTCTATATTGAGGGGGATAATCTGGAGGTATTGAAGTTGCTTAGGCAGAATTATTATGATGCTATTAAGATGATTTATATTGATCCTCCATATAACACAGGAAAAGATTTTATTTATAATGATTCGTTTAATATGAGTCAAAAAAATTCAGATATAGCAGAAGGTATGGCAAGTAATGATGGAGAGCGTTTTGCAGTAAATAAAATGTCACAAAATAGATTTCATGCAAAGTGGCTAAGCATGTTATATCCTAGACTAGTTATTGCAAAGGATTTGCTTATGGATGAAGGTGTAATTTTTATTTCTATTGACGATAATGAAGCAAGTAATCTACGGGAATTATGTGATGATATTTTTGGTAATACAAATTTTATTGCTCAGTTTACTCGAAAGGGAAGTGGAGGTCGTCAAGACAGTAAATATTATGCAATTGTGCATGAGTATATTCTTTGCTATGCTAAAAATGCAAATGCATTTGAATCAGGAAAGATAATAAAGAAGGATGACGTATATCCATTTTATGATGAAAAAATTGGAAAGAAATACAAAATACAACTTTTGCGTAAATGGGGAGAAAATAGTAGAAGAAGTGATAGACCAAATCTCTATTATCCTATTTCTGATCCTGATGGTAAAGATTTATATCCTATGTTATCAGAAAATGAGGAGGGCTGCTGGCGTTGGGGCAAAAACACAATGTTTGCAAACATTGAAAAAGGGTTAGTAGAGTTAAAAAAAAGAAATAACCAGTGGATTGCTTATGAGAAAATATTTGAACCGGAGGAGGGAGAATTTAAGACAAAGTTGTATACATCTATAATTGATGATATTTCAAATAATACAGGAGCTTCATTGATTAAAGAATTATTTAACACAAAAGCATTTGATTATCCTAAACCCATTGATTTGATATATCGTGTGATTCAGCTTGCAAATATAGGAAATGATGATATTGTTTTAGATTTTTTTTCTGGTTCAGCAAGTACGGCACATGCGGTTATGAAATACAATTTGGATAATAACAGTAATTGTAGGTATATTATGGTTCAGTATCCAGAGAGTATAGAAGAAAATTCAGAAATGTATAATAGAGGAATGAGAACTATTTGTGAAATAGGTAAAGAACGTATCCGCAGAGCAGGAGACAGAATTAAATCAGAGCATCCAGATGCCGACATTGATATTGGATTTAAAGTATTTAGAACTGCCGATACCAATATAAAGTGGAATTCTATCATGGATATGGGACAGGTCAATGTTAATCAGCTTGAGTATACACCGGATCTTGTTGACTTCATGCCAGGTGTCAACGACATAGATATTGTATATGAATTGATGCTTCGTCAGCGTGACATTGCTCTTTCAGAGACTTTAGAATGTTTATCCAATATTGGCAACCGCACATACCTTTATGCAAGCAGTTATTTGGTATGCTTGGAAACAACAATCACAGAGGATTTAGTTTCAAAACTTGCAAAGCTTGACCCATTGCCAATTAAATTTATTTTCAGAGATTCTGCATTTAAAGATGATATTTCTTTAAAGGATGAGACATTCAGAAAACTGAAAGCTCTTATTGAAAAGAATGCAGGAACTAGAAAATCTACATATACAGTGGAATTTATATAGAAAATATGGCAGAGATATATAATCTGCCGTAAGGAGGACAGGCAGATGAATGAAGTTATGAATAGTGTAAATAATGCTATTATGGATAAGTTTCAAAAAACAGACAACATACTAAATGATGTTCAAACTATTATAGAAGTATCTCAAAAAGAGGCTTATCGTTCCATAAATACGATATTGTCACAAAGAAATTGGCTGATTGGATATAGAATAGCAGAGGAAGAGCTAGCTGGAGAAAAACGGGCTGAATATGGTGTGGAAATTATTAAAAATTTATCAAAGGATCTGACTCAAAAATATGGAAAGGGATATGACAGGAGCAATTTATATCATTGTTTAAGATTCTACAAGGCTTTTCCGGAGATTGTCGACACAGCGTGTCGACAATCTGATATTAGACTTACATGGTCACATTATCGTACTTTACTTCAAGTCCATGATGAGACAGCTCGCAAATGGTATGAGAAAGAAGCTTATGAGCAGACATGGAGTGTTCGCACTTTACAGAGAAATATTGATACCCAATATTATTATCGCATGCTTCAATCACAGGATAAGAAAGCTGTAGAGTCTGAAATGAAAGAAAAAACATTCTCATATCAGAATGATAAGCTTGAGTTTATAAAAAATCCTGTAGTAGTGGAGTTTTTGGGCTTAACGCCAGATACATCTTTTAATGAAACAAAACTGGAAACGAGTATTATAACAAATTTACAGAAATTCCTTATGGAGATGGGAAAGGGATATGCCTTTGTAGCAAGACAACAGCATATTCATACAGAAAAGCAGGATTATTTTATTGATTTGGTTTTTTACAATTATATTCTAAAATGCTTTGTGTTAATTGATTTAAAGACAGAGAGAATTACGCATCAGGATGTAGGGCAGATGGATATGTATATTCGGATGTATGATGAATTGAAGAAATCTCCAGATGATAATCCAACACTTGGTATTGTCCTGTGTTCGGAGACAGACGAAGATATTGCCAGATATTCTGTGCTACATGGAAATGAGCAGTTATTTGCAAGTAAATATAAATTGTATTTGCCAACAGAAGAAGAACTGCGAGAAGAAATAGAAACACAGAAAGCAATTTTCTATTTGCAGCAGAAAGAAACGGAAGATGAGACTGGAGGAGGATCAGATGTCTAAACGTATTACATTCCAATTTGAGGATGACCTTGATTATCAGATGCAGGCGATTCATTCTACTGTGGAATTGTTCAGAGGTTTGTCAAGACATGTAGATGGTGTTTATAGATATAATAGAATACATGATGTTACACAAGGTAATCCGATTAGGAATAATGACATTGTGGTAGGAGGCAGATTGCTGGAGAATCTGCGTAAAGTACAGCTAGCCAATGACTTATTTGCTGATAATGTTCTGGCTGAGGGAAATAACTTTACAATTGAAATGGAGACTGGTACTGGTAAGACCTATGTGTATCTTCGTACAATTCTTGAGTTGTATCAGGAATATGGATTTCGTAAGTTCATGATAGTAGTTCCATCTATTGCTATCCGTAAGGGGGTAGAGAAATCGATGGAGCAGTTAGCGGATCATTTTAAGAGGCTTTATAATATTGATATTGGCAAGCACAGCTTTATCTATGATAGTAATAATCCAAAACAGATTAGTTCAAAGCTGGTAGAGAGTAATGATTTAAGTATCTGTGTTTTGAATATTCAGGCTTTCAATAAGGATACCAATAAAATTCGTAAGGAAGATGAGTATGGTCAGAACCTATGGGAAGATATCAAATATATCAAGCCAATTGTAATTATAGACGAGCCACAAAAGATTGAAGGTACTGCAAAGAAAAAGTCAAAATCATTAGTTGCTATTGAAGAACTAAAGCCACTTTTTACTTTACGTTATTCTGCTACACACAAGCAGTTATATAATCAGATTTATAAGTTGGATTCTTATGCAGCATATCAGAAGGATTTAGTTAAAAAGATTGTTGTTAAGACAGTCTATGGAGTGATTCCAAAGGATTATCCATATGTCAGATATCTGGCATTTACTTCTGATTTGAAAGCAAAGATTGAGATATTCTCACAAGATCAAGGGGGAACAATCAGATTTAAGACTTTCAATGTAGGTGGCGGAGCATCATTGGAAGAATTATCTGGTGGATTATCTCAGTATAAGGATTATCGCATTGCTGAGGAACCTCATAAATTAAAGCCATTGTCGGTTGCTACTAAGGAAGGATTTTTTGGTCTGGAACTTGGACACAGTAATCATGAGATAGAAAAGAGTGAGGCTGTGCGAATTCAAATAAGATTGGCGATACAGAACCATTTTACCAAACAGCTCAATATCATTCGTTCAGGTAGAAAAATCAAGGCTTTGACATTATTCTTTATTGATGCAGTAGATAAGGTGCGTGATGATTCAGCTCCTGATGGAAGAGGCGAGTATCTGCGTATTTTTGATGAAGAGTACAAAAAGTATGTAACGGCTCATACGCATGAGCTGGAGATGAATAAAGAGTATTTCCCAGATTACATGAATGTACAGGCTGTCAGAGAGGGGTATTTTGCCAGAGACAAGAAGAATAATGCGGTAGACGTTGAAGGATGGGATTCATCTGTAGACGATAGTGATGTGAAACTCAAAGCAAAGTCACAAGAGGATATTGATAGAGGTATCAGTCTTATTCTTGAAAAGAAAGATGAACTGATTTCTTTTGAGGAGCCTCTTGCATTTATTTTTTCGCATTCTGCATTGAGAGAAGGTTGGGATAACCCAAATGTGTTTACACTTTGTACTTTAAAAGCTGGTGGTTCTGATATTGCTAAGAAACAGGAGATTGGTCGGGGATTAAGATTGCCGGTTGACAACACAGGTAATCGTTGTATCGACCGTAGAATTAATGAACTTACTGTAATCGCAAATGATTATTATGACCATTTTGCATCGGCACTCCAGAAGGATTTCAATGACAATATGCATTTTGTCAAGGATGAGGTTACTGCTGATATCCTGATTGAAACATTAAAGTCAGCAGGAGTTCCAGAAGAAAAAATCAGTCCTAAACTGGTGGATACTTTTAAAGAAGAATTGGTTTCAGCCGGAGTAATGAATACTGATAATGTGCTGAAAGGTTCGTCACAACAGATAACAAAAACTCTGGATAATATGGTATTTGTAGATGATACCTTGAATGAGCATACACAACTGATTAAGCAACAGTTCAAGGAACTGATGGTTCAGAAAGGTACCAGAAAGATTGAAATTACAAATGGTGATAATGCTCCATATGATAATGGGGTTAGAGCCTATGTGACGCAAGGCGAGTTTGAAAAGATATATCTTGGACTTCGCAAGAACCTTATGCAGCGTTCTATTTATAAATTTAAGATTGACAAGGATGCGTTTATAGATGATTGCATTTCTCGGATTAATCAGTCTTTGTTATACAAGAAAGCAAAGAATGAATACAAGGTTGAAACGGGTAGAGCTAAATTTAACACATCGCAGATGTTTGTAATGGAAGAGTTACCTTATGGCGATAAGGAACTGGAAGTGGAAATTAGTTCTGACCAAAAATCTGATTTTGAAATTGCAAATTTTATAATGTATCATACAATGTTACCTAGACTTGCTATTTTCAAGATTTTGCAGGGAGTTACTAAACGAGAGTTGCTTAATAATCAGGATATTTTGGATGAAGTGACTCAGTTAATCAAAGGAATTCTTAATGATACAAAGGCTTCCAATATTACTTCTTATGAAGTGATAAACGGATATGAATTAGATGAGCGAAATATCTTTGAGCTTGATACCATTACAGAGGCAGATTTCGAGCAGGAATGGAGAGTATTCAAAGCAAAATCTGACAGAAGTTCTGCGATGAATGAATATTACAAGCTTGATAGCGAAGGTGAGTCAAAGTTTGCTCATAAGCTGGAGAATAATGAGAATGTTTTGCTTTTTACAAAGCTGAAAAAGGGTGGATTTGTAATAGATACACCATATGGTAATTACAGCCCTGACTGGGCGGTAGTATGTCGCAAGGAGGCTTTGAAAGACCCATCAATCGGAATATATTTCATCGTTGAAACAAAAGCAGGTAAGAAATGGGCTGACCTTACAGATGTGGAAAAGAACAAGATTCATTGTGGAGAGCTTCATTTTAAAGCAGTATCCGATGATACAAAGTTTGACTGGGTAAATGGCTATGAGGACTTTGTAAATAAATTTGGTGTTGCCGATTCTAACAAGGAGGATTTATAGATATGGCAGATATTAAATATGAAATAGTAGAGCAGATAGGAGTTCTTTCGGAAAGTGCTAAGGGATGGACGAAAGAGTTGAATAAGATTTCATGGAATGGCGGAGAACCTAAGTATGATATTAGAGACTGGGCACCTGAGCATGAGAAAATGGGAAAAGGGATAACACTTACTCATGATGAAGCAGAAAAATTGTCAGCTTTACTGAAAGATAATTTATAATGTAATAAATGAAATAGGAAGGGGTAGTTGCCTAGCGGTAGATACCTTTTCTTACTCTATAGGAAATATCGTGTTATGTTAAAGTGTGCAAAACAAACTTGCGAATATAGGGCAACTAAGGATATAATAATAGAAAGAGAACTCAATGAATCCACCCCGATGCGGGTACTTATGTTTGCGAAAGGAGATACAAATGATGAAAAAATTACACAGAAACAGGTACAAAAACGTAGTTGTAGCAATGATGATGGTATTTTTTATGTTTGTTGGAATGGGAACGATACAGGTACATGCAGCAGAATATACAACAGGAACTTTTGATCCTGCCCAATTTGAAGTTGGAGATAAGGTTTACAAGGGGATCCAGTTGTCATCAGACAGACAGGCTGTGGTTTGTAAGAAATGTAACATGGTGTGGCTTACGAGATATGAAACGCTCTGAGGTGGCGGCGATGGAAGCTCATAAGGATCATGCAGGGAATGTGGGATATTCATTGTTTAACTGGTATTTCAGCTTTGAGACTAGTGGCCCATTGTTAAAGGATACGCCATATACTATCGTAGAAAATGAGAACAATGGTGAAAATAATAATGACAATAATGATAGTGTGACGAAATGGAGTATTACCTATGATACAAATGGTGGCAGTCCGGTAGCAGCAGAAACAGATCAGACGAACCTGCCTGATCCACTGCCAACTACGACCAAAGATGGATATGATTTTGCCGGCTGGTATACAGATGAGGATTTTGTGACAGCCGCACAACCGGGACAGGCGATCACTGCAGACACGACCCTTTATGCAAAGTGGGTAGAACACAGCCATATATTTAAGGATGCGTGGAGCAGCAATGATACTTCCCATTGGCATGAGGCTGCGTGTGAACATACCACGGAAAAAAAGGATGAAGCAGCTCATGTCTATGGGGCAGCAGGTACAGAAAGATATACCTGTACCGTCTGCGGCTATGTAAGTGAAACAAGAAAAAATGAAGCTGAGGCAGCAGATAAAAATAATACGGAAAATAACACAGAAAACAACACAGAAAATAGTACAGAAAATAGTACAGAAAATAATACGGGAAGTGAAACGGTAAGCGTAAAACGGACCGAGGCAAACGATGTGGCATTAAATGCGAAATTTAATGTAAAGACAGGAAAGACGATCCGGGTAACCTGGGGAAAAGTTGCGGATGCAGACGGTTATGATGTGTATATGGCATACTGCGGCAAAGACAAGGAAAAGCTGGTGAAGTCTGTAAAGTCAGCCAATAGTTTATCTGTTGAGATCAGTAAACTGAAAAAGAAATCGATCGACCAGGAAAAGAATATAAGATGTCATGTTGTTGCCTATAAGATGGTTGGTGGCAAAAAAGTAACCGTTGCGAAATCTATCATGATACATGCAGCAGGAAAGAAGAATGGATCCGTAACGGATGCAAAAAGTATCAAACTGAGAAAGACTTCTTATGTATTGGCGAAAGGGAAAAAAGCTACCATAAAAGCTTCGGTTGTTAAGAAGGATAGGAAGCTCCCGGTCATTAAGCATACACAGGAATTCCGATATGCTACATCAGACAGTAAGGTAGCAGTGGTATCGAAAAATGGCAAGATCACTGCGAAAGGAAAAGGTTCCTGCTCGATCTATGTATATGCAGCAAATGGATGTGCAAAGAAAATAAAAGTTGTGGTTAAATAATAGAATGTACGCTACGAGAATATTCTATTATCATGAATAAGAGATGAAGACGCACTTTGACAGGTGTGTCTTTTTCTTTTTAAGGAGAAGGAGTAATAAATAGATTGAAAAAGGACATAATTATGGTGTAATTAGACCATGAATAGGAGGTGTAGATTATGCCACAAATAATCCCAATTAAAGACTTGAAGAATACATCAGAAATTTCTGATATGTGTCATAAAACAGAGGAACCAATTTATGTTACTAAAAATGGCTATGGTGATATGGTCATTATGAGTATGGACATTTATGAGGCAATGATGAGGCAGATTGCCACGTATAGAGATATTGAAATATCTGAAAAACAGATAGAAGCAGGGCAGGTAAAGGATGCCAGAGCAGCACTTAAGGAGACGAGGGCTGTTTCCGCAGAATGCAATCCTAAAATGAACATAGCTTCTCAAAGCACCAATCTGCCGAATTTTTGAAGCGTTGAGAATAGCAGTTTTACGAATAGAGGCACATAGAGTGCATAATTCAAAATAATAATTAGATGTATTACATCCCAAATCCCCAAAATCATAGTAAATTAGTATCAATTGATAAAATTTTGACAATAAACAAATTTCTTGCTATAATTACAATATACGACAAAAACATACGAGGCTGGTTAAGATTGATAAAAAATTTTCGATAATTATTAGGAAATTAAAAAATAATTACAGTGGGGGACTTATACCATGGAAAAGCTGATTTTTACCAATGAAAACTGTATTGGATGTAACAAGTGTATCCGTACCTGCCCGGTGTTACTGGCAAACAACGCATCGGAAAGAGGAAGCGTATCCGTAGATACAGAGAAATGTATTGCCTGTGGGGCGTGCTTCGATTCCTGCACACATGATGCGAGAGATTATGTGGATGATACCGACCGTTTTTTTGCAGACCTTGCCTCAGGGAAAAAGATATCTGTCATATTAGCACCGGCGTTTCTGGCAAACTATCCGAACGAGTACAAACAGATCCTTGGCTATTTAAAACAAAAGGGAGTCAACCATATCTGCAGTGTATCGTTTGGAGCAGATATCACGACATGGGCATATCTGAAATATATCACAGAGCATAATTTCATCGGTGGCATTTCACAGCCGTGTCCGGCAATCGTAAATTATATTGAAAAATATATACCGGAGCTGCTTGGAAAACTGATGCCGGTTCACAGCCCAATGATGTGTACTGCAATCTATCTGAAAAAATATAAGAAAATATCCGATAACATCGCATTTATCAGTCCATGTATCGCAAAGAAGATCGAGATAGAAGATTCCAATGTTTCCGGGGTAAATTATAATGTAACCTTTAAGAAGCTGATAGAGAAGATCGGGACCGAATATCGTTCCTGTGCACCATATGAGGACGAGCTGGAATACGGACTGGGAAGCATTTATCCGATGCCGGGTGGATTAAAGGAAAATGTAGAGCATTTTCTTGGAAAAGAAAAGATGATACGTCAGGTAGAGGGCGAGCATGAGGCATACGAGTATCTAAAAGAATACTTAAAACGGATCAATGCAAACAGGACGCTGCCATTTATGGTGGATATCTTAAACTGTGCGAGAGGATGTTTATACGGAACAGCTACACAGGAAGAGCGGCAGACGGATGAAGTGCTGTTTACGATCAATAAGATCAAGGCATCCAGTACGGTGGAGGAAACCGGAAAGGGCTTCCATAAAAATAAATCCGTTAGTCCATGGGACGTTTCCTTAAAACCGGAGGAACGGTTACATAATCTGATGCAGGCGTTTTCCGGGCTTGACAGTAACGATTTCATCCGTAAATATTCAGACCGCGGGATCCAGACACTGGAACCATCTGAAAAACAGTATGACGAGATCTTTAGATCCATGTATAAGAATACAGAGGAAAAACGTCATCTGGATTGTGAATCCTGTGGATATAAGACCTGCCGGGATATGGCAAAGGCAATCCATAACGGAGTCAATATCAAAGAAAACTGTGTACATTACTTAAAGGATGTTGCAGAAAATGATATGCAAAAACTTAGCGAGATCCGTGAAAAAGAGCAGCAGGAAGAAGAAGTCCACAAACAGGCACTTGCAGAGCTGACGGAGCAGTTCATTACTTTAAGTGATAATATCAAAGAATTAAATGTGGCAAATGAGGCTTCTGCAAACGAGTCGACCAATCTGGCACAGGGCATTGAGACAATCTCGGATCTGTGCAACCAGTTGACAGACTCCATCGGTATTTTAGGCGAGTTTATGCAGATGTATCAGCAGAGCAACAAGGATATCGCCGGGATCGCGGGACAGACAAACCTGCTTTCCTTAAACGCCAGCATCGAGGCAGCGCGGGCAGGAGATAAGGGAAGAGGATTTGCAGTCGTAGCTTCTGAGATCAGAAAGTTATCGGATGATACCAAGACACTGATTACAGAAAATACCGAAAAGGCAGATGAGATTGTTCCAAGGATACAAGAGAGTATAGCGTATATTCAAAGCGTAGTAGAACATATCAATGAGATGACCGAAAAGGTAGCGACGATCGCAGCCAATACGGAGGAGATCTCATCCCAGACAACACAGCTCTATGAGATGGCGGAAACAATTAAAGAGGATGTAGAACAATTATAAAGAGGGGGCAGCGTAAGCTGTCCCTTTAAATATATGCAAGTTTGCTGGACAAGCAGAGTGTATCTTGCTATACTTGCATGTGTAAATATGCAGGATTGGAGAATAGAAAAACAGCATGAAAATGAAAATGAGAAAACCGCTGCAGCGATTTCTTATGATAGCACTGCTTGGGATCGGTCTGGCAGGCTTGATGGGATGCGGCGGTACAAAGGAAGAAGCAGAACAGAAGGAGATTGCAGGGGCAGCAGATTTAGAGGGCGCACGGATCGGTGTCCAGCTTGGAACAACAGGCGATATCTATGTTTCTGACTATGAAGGGGACGAAGCCGGAACGACGGTCGAGCGTTACAACAAGGGAGCAGATGCGATCCAGGCATTGAAACTCGGAAAGATCGACTGCGTTGTCATTGATGAACAGCCGGGAATTGAGTTTGTAAAGCAAAACAGCAATATCCGTATTATCGACGAAGAGTTTTCACTGGAAGATTATGCGTTCTGTGTAAGCAAAGAAAATACGGAACTGTTAGCGCAGATCAATACAGCAATCGAGAAATTGCAGGCAGATGGAACGATCGATAATATTATAAAAAATTATATCGGAACCGAAGATGAAATCGGAGCATATCCTTATGTCAGCAAGGATGTGGCACGTACGAACGGAACATTGATCATCGGAACGAATGCAGAGTTCCCACCTTATGAATACTATGAGAATAACCGGATCACCGGTATTGATATGGATATCATGCGTGCAGTCAGTGATGAACTTGGCATGGATATGCAGATTGAGGATATGGCATTTGATTCGATCATTGCAGCCATTACATCAGGAAAAGTCAATGTAGGAGCATCCGGCTTTACCGTAACGGAGGACCGGAAAAAGAATATCAATTTTACCGATACCTATATTACGACCAAACAGGTTATTATCGTGCGCGATGGTGGCAGCACTGGTGGTTACAGCTTAAAGGAGAAACTGTACGATAACTTTGTGAAGGACAACCGTTATCTTTATATTGTAAAAGGTTTTGGAAATACACTGATCATTACATTATTTGCGGTAATGCTCGGTATTGTACTGGGATTTTTGATCGCGATCGTAAGGACAAACCATGACAGAAATGGGGAACTTCCGATCTTAAACGCAGTCTGCAAGGTATATCTGACGGTAATACGAGGCACGCCTGTCATGATCCAGCTTTTGATCATCTATTATGTCATCCTTGCATCGGTAACGAATAAGATCGTGGTAGCAGCGATTGCCTTTGGACTGAACTCGGCAGCTTATGTCGCAGAGATCGTGCGTTCCGGTATCATGTCCGTTGATGTGGGACAGTTTGAGGCAGGAAGAAGCCTTGGTTTAAATTACAGTCAGACCATGCAGCTGATCATTCTGCCACAGGCGATCAAAAATATTTTGCCGGCACTCTTAAATGAGGTGATCAGTTTGCTGAAAGAGACTTCCATCAGTGGTTATATCGGATTAATGGATCTGACCAAGGGCGGAGATATTATCCGAAGCAACACTTATGAAGCATTTCTGCCATTGATCGCCGTTGCGATCATATATCTGGCATTTGTCATGCTTTTAAGTACATTTGTCAGCAAATTAGAGAGGAGATTACGCAGCAGTGAACGATAATACAACAATCTTAGAGGTGCGGGATTTACATAAATATTATGAGAAACAGGAAGTATTAAAAGGAATCAGCACGACCGTAAAAAAGGGGGATGTCATTGCGATCATCGGACCATCTGGATGTGGAAAATCAACGTTTCTCCGTTCTTTAAATCTTTTGGAAGTACCGACCAGAGGACAGATCCTTTTTGAGGGAACCGATATTACCGATAAAAAAACAGACATCAACCAGATGCGCCAGAAGATCGGAATGGTATTCCAGCAGTTCAATCTGTTTCCGAATATGACCATCCGTCAGAATATCATGCTTGCACCGGTAAAATTAAAACTGATGACGAGCGAAGAAGCATCTGCAAAAGCAGAGGAACTGTTGGCACGTATCGGACTGCCTGATAAAGCGGAAGCATATCCGGCACAGCTTTCCGGCGGACAGAAACAGCGTATCGCCATTGTACGTTCCCTTGCAATGAATCCGGATGTCATACTCTTTGATGAGCCGACCTCGGCACTGGATCCTGAAATGGTAGGGGAAGTACTTCAGGTAATGCGTGAACTTGCGGCAAGTGGAATGACAATGGTTGTAGTAACACATGAGATGGGATTTGCCAGAGAGGTGGCAAACCGGGTCATGTTCATCAATGAGGGCGTGATCGCAGAAGAAGGTACACCGGACGAGATCTTCCATGCACCGAAGAGTAAGAGACTGCAGGAATTTTTATCAAGAGTACTGTAAAATATCAGAAAATAAATATTGGAGAACAGGATGAAAACAAAAGAAGCATCAGTAGAGAACATTTATACACTGGACGGAAAAGTGCCGGTGGGAAAGGCAATCCCGTTTGGATTGCAGCACATTCTTGCAATGTTTGTGGCAAATATCGCACCGATCATTATCGTAGCAGGGGCATGCGGGCTTAGTGCCAAAGAGAGCACCATGCTTATCCAGAGTGCAATGATCATTGCCGGGATCGGAACCTTGATCCAGCTTTTCCCAATCTGGCGGATCGGCTCCGGTCTTCCAATCGTAATGGGGATTAGTTTCACATTTGTCTCGATTTTCTGTTATGTCGGACCGGCTTACGGATATCCGGCGATCGTCGGGGCAGTGTTAGTGGGCGGTATCATCGAGGGAATTTTAGGACTGTTTGCAAAATACTGGACGAAGATCATTACGCCGATCGTTGCGGCAAGCGTGGTAACGGCGATCGGATTTTCATTATTGTCTGTAGGTGCGGCATCGTTTGGAGGCGGCAGTGGAAATGAGAGTTTTGGTTCGGCAACGAACTGGATCTTAGGTACGATCACATTACTGTGCTGTATCTTATTTAATATTTTTGCAAAATCTTATTGGAAACAGTTGTCCGTTCTGTTTGGACTGGTTGTGGGATATGTGGTTGCAGTCTGCATGGGAGTGGTGGATTTTTCAAGCCTGCAGGGAACTGCAGTAGTTGCACTGCCGTCCTTAATGCCATTTAAGCCGGAATTTAACAGTAATGCGATCCTTTCCGTGACGTTGATCTTTTTGGTATCTGCAACTGAAACGATCGGGGATACCTCAGCACTGGCATCTTCCGGGCTGGGACGTGATGTCACAGAGAAGGAGACATCCGGTTCCATTGCCTGTGATGGATTTATCAGTGCGCTTTCTTCAGTATTTGGCTGTCTGCCGATCACTTCGTTCAGTCAGAATGTCGGACTGGTAGCAATGACGAAAGTAGTAAACCTGTTTACGATCGCAACCGGAGCGATCATTATGATCCTTGCCGGAATTTTCCCGATTTTTGGGGCATTGCTTGCAACATTACCGGATGCCGTTTTAGGCGGATGTACGATCATGATGTTTGGTACGATCGTCATCAGTGGATTGCAGATGATCAGCAAATGCGGCTACAGCCAGCGGAACATTACGATCGCCGCATTATCTTTAAGCGTGGGGATTGGATTTACACAGGTGCCGGAGATTTTTGATATTTTTCCACAGATCATAAAAAATGTGTTTGCGGAAAACTGTGTTGCCGTTGTTTTTCTGGTAGCAGTCATTTTAAATCTTGTATTGCCAAAAGAGGTTGAGGGAATAGAATAAATCTGTTATGATGAAGGCGAAAAAGGAACAGATCAGGAGGAAAAACATATGTTAGAAGCAGGGATCAAAGGTCAGCAGACCATGACCGTAGCAAATGAAAATACAGCAGAAACCATGAAAAGCGGTACCTTAAAGGTATTTGCAACACCGGCAATGATCGCTTTAATGGAAGAGACTGCATGGAAGAGCGTTGCAGGAGGGTTAGAAGAGGGCATGGTAACCGTAGGGATCAGCTTAAATATCAAGCACCTGTCCGCATCACCGGTTGGAATGAAAATCACCTGTAATACGACACTGGTTGAGGTAGACGGAAGACGCCTTGTATTTGCAGTGGATGTAGAGGATGAAGCAGGAAAGATCGGAGAGGGGATTCACGAGCGTTTTATCGTGCCTTCTGATAAATTTCAGCAGAAAGCAGATGCAAAGTTAGGTTAAGGTAGAAATAAGGAGGGGCATTTTTGGATATTGCAATAGGATTATTGATCCCCTTTCTGGGGACGACACTGGGTGCAGCCTGTGTATTTTTCTTAAAGAATGATTTGAATCCACTGGTGCAGAAAGCGTTACTCGGATTTGCATCCGGGGTTATGGTGGCGGCATCCGTCTGGTCACTTCTGATCCCGGCGATCGATATGTCAGATTCGATGGGCAAACTTGCCTTCCTGCCGGCAGCAGTCGGATTTTCCATCGGTATGTTGTTTTTACTGGCAATGGATCGTCTGGTACCGCATCTTCATTTAAACGAAGACGAACCGGAGGGGCTTCCAAGTTCGCTAAAAAAAACAACGATGCTGGTACTGGCTGTGACACTGCACAATATCCCGGAGGGAATGGCAGTGGGAGTTGTATTTGCAGGACTTTTATCCGGCAATGAAAAGATCACACTGGCAGGTGCAGTTGCACTTTCCGTAGGAATTGCCATTCAGAATTTCCCGGAGGGAGCGATCATCTCACTTCCGTTAAAAGGTGAGGGATGCAGCAGCAGAAAGGCGTTTGTTTACGGAATGGCATCTGGTGTGGTAGAGCCGATCGCAGCATTTATCACGATACTGTTGACCGGTATCGTAACACCGCTGTTGCCATATCTGCTTGCATTTGCGGCAGGAGCAATGTTATATGTTGTTGTGGAGGAATTGCTGCCAGAGGCATCGAGCGGAAGTCATTCGAATATCGGAACGATCGGATTTGCCGTGGGATTTCTGATTATGATGATTTTAGATGTGGCATTGGGGTAAAAGATATGCTATACTGAAAGGCAGTAAGAATTACAAGGGATAAAGAAGTGTAAGGAGCGAAACTATGCGGGACGATTTAAGAGCGGAATTAATCAAACAATTTCCATCGGATGTAGTTGAGACAACAGATACGGATGGCAGAGTGATCTACGCCTGTCCGACCTGTAAGAGACCGACCACGGTCAACACAGAGAAATGCGGAGGATGTGGTCAGGTATTATCCTGGACTCACATTCGAAAAGAAGAAGCTGCAAAAGGGATTAAAACAGCAACGATGAGTTTTGAAGTGCCGGGAGATTTTACGACAGGAGATTGCCGTAAGTGCCCGCTTTCCTATATTGCAAAAGAGAACAATGACAACGTATATGAATGTCCGTTAAAGATGCGTGCAAATTGTAAATTAGAATTATCATAAAAACCGGGATGCGGAAACGCATCCCGATTTTTCTAAATAAGGGAGACTTGCATGGAAAAAATATGTTATCTGTTTATGGGAGGCGGGATCATCCTTCTTCTTTTGTTTCTGGCACCACTGTTTCAGAACGGGATCGTAAATATCGGAACGGTGACCGGTGTCATCCTTGCTGCATTGTTGTTTTTCTATGGCGTATTCTGGAGAAAAGTACATCTGTTTTTGCACGGGTTATCACAGCATACGGGAGGGAAAATTTTACTTATCATAATTGGCGTAGTGACAGCAGCAGTCGTCTGTGTGGCACTGATCGAGACAGTATGGATGGTGCGTGCGGCAGAAAACAGACCCACAGAACATGGGGTGCCTGCGATCGTGCTTGGCTGTAAGGTAAAAGGAAGTAAGCCGAGCCGTGTGCTGACGGAGCGTTTGGAGGCTGCCTATGATTATCTGGTAAGCGAACCGGCTGCTATTGCCATCTTATCGGGTGGAAAAGGAGAAGACGAAGAAATCTCAGAGGCAGGATGCATGTATGAATATCTGACCGCGCGTGGAATTGAAGAAAACCGGCTGATCTTAGAAGATGCTTCGACCAATACGAGGGAGAATCTTGCATTTTCAAAAGAAATCCTAAGCAAAAGAAACCTTGGAATGGAGGTAACGATCATTACAAGCGGCTTCCATGAATACCGTGCCAATGATATGGCAGAAAAGCTGGGGTTAAAGAGTTACAGTACGCCGGCACACACGGGTATTTTGTATTTTCCAACTTATTATGTGCGGGAATTATATGGCATTTTGTATTATAAACTGATCAATGGAATGGAGAACTAGATGGCAAAAAAATATTATGCAGTAAAAGCAGGAAAAAAGCCGGGCATCTATGAGTCCTGGGCGGCATGTAAAAGCATGGTGGACGGCTATAAAGGTGCGATCTACAAGGGATTTATGACTTATGAAGAGGCAAAGGCATTCCTTGGCGGTGGCACGATAGAGAGAGCGGGCAAAGCAAAAGCAGAGACAGAAAAAACAGGCGCAGAACAGACGGCTGAGCAGCTGCCGGAAATTTATGCGTTTGTGGATGGATCTTTTAATGTGGCAGAAAAGCGTTATGGCTATGGCGGATTTTTAGTCCATCAGGGACAAAAGGAAGTACTGCAGGGCGCAGGAGATGATGCAGAGATGGCATCCATGCGGAATGTGGCAGGAGAAATCCTTGGAAGTATGGCGGCGATGAAACGTGCCGTAGAACTTGGACTTCCTGAGCTTACGATCTATTATGACTATATGGGCATTGAAATGTGGGCAACCGGAATGTGGAAACGAAATAAAGAGGGAACGATCGCATATTATGAGTATGTGCAGTCGATCAAAGATGCGATCCGTTTACATTTTGTGAAGGTCAGGGGACATTCCGGCGTAGAAGGAAATGAAGAGGCCGACCAGCTTGCTAAGCAGGCAGTTGGTCTGACCTCTCTTTCATAAGATTAAGCGATGGCATCAAATCCGTTTGATGTCTTCTCAAGATCCGTTTTGGACATGGCTTCAAGCATTGCTGCAAAGGAGCAGGTTTCCTGTCTGGAACGGTTGTTTGAGTCACGCTTCTGTGGGGTGATCCGTTTGGTACGGGTTACCGGGGTAACAGGTGTTACGATTGAAATAGATTCTAAGTAGATTGCGACAATCATCCTCCTTGACAAATGTGCTTTCCGATAGTTCTTTACTTCTTTGTAACATATATCGACATAATGTCAGAAAAATTAACAGAAAATGACAAACTTTTTTGAAAATTACGGAGTAAAACTGCTTTATGGATAAAAAATTGAAATATTACGATATTATGGAAGATTTGCGAAAACAGATCATTTCCGGAAACATCAAACCGGGAGAAAAACTGCCCTCGGAAAATGAACTGTCGGCTGAGTTTCAGGTGAGCAGACAGACTGTACGCAAAGCATTGCAGATCCTGCAAAATGAGGGTTACATCTATGCAGAACATGGAAGAGGAACCTTTTGTTCGGAAATGATGCGCCATACTGGAAAATCAAAAAATATTGCAGTTGTCACGACCTACCTGTCGGACTATATTTTTCCGAGAGTCATCCAGGGGATCGATCAGGTGCTGACAGAAAACGGTTACAGTATTTTACTCAAAAATACCAGAAATTCCAGAAAACTGGAAGCAAAATGTCTGGAAGAACTTTTACAGAAAGACATTGACGGACTGATCATCGAACCGAGCAAAAGCCAGATCTTCTGCCGGCACATCGAATTGTACCAGATGCTGGATGAATATCAGATCCCGTATGTGTTTATCCAGGGCAGTTATGACCAGCTGAAGGAAAAACCGTATATCCTGATGGATGACTGCCGTGGAGGCTATCTGGTGACAAGACATCTGATTGAACTCGGGCATCAGAATATTGTCGGGGTATTCAAGGCGGATGATACGCAGGGGCAGCAGAGACACAAGGGTTATGTGCAGGCGTTGCAGGAGTCCGGCATTTCCTATGATCCGGATAAGGTGGTCTGGTTTTATACTGAGGACCGGAAGACACACCCTTATGAGAAGATGAAACAGATGGCAGAAGAGCGGGATCATCTGATGTTTGATGCAGTCGTATCCTATAATGACCAGATCGCGCTGGAAGTGATCCGGGCACTCGAGGATACCGGACTTAACGTTCCGGAGGATATCTCGGTGACAGGCTATGATAATTCCTATCTGGCGGAGAGTGCCAAGATCCCGCTCACGACTATAGCGCATCCGCAGGAAAAATTAGGACAGATGGCGGCAGAATTATTACTTAAGATCATAAAAGACGGTGGAGAAAAGGAAGAACTGCATCAGATCGTGGTGGAGCCGGAGTTGATCGTGCGGGATTCCACAAAGAAAGCAGGCGGGCAGGTTTCTTGCAAAAAGTGACAAAATGTGCTATACTGTCACAGAAATTGTGATACGGACAGAGGGAGAGTAGAACATGAAAGTTACATGGAACGTGCTGATTGCAGCACTCTGCTATATACTGGGTGTGATAGGCTGGTGTTATGTTGGCGGCTATATGATCCTGACCAAACCGGTTAAGGGACTGATCGTTGCATACCTGGCAGGAAATCTATCCCTTGGAAAGATCATCATTGCTTTCATCCAGGGATTCGTCTATCTGTCACTTGCAGGTGGAGTCTGGTGTATTGGATATATGTTGAGTAATCATTTCAAAGAATAAGGGCTGTCGGTGGACAGCCTGTTTTTATATATGGAGGAAATATGATTTTACGGTTACCATCTTATTATAAGGAATTTCATTGTATCGCAAGCGAGTGTTCCGACAGCTGCTGTATCGGCTGGGAGATCGATCTGGATGACGATTCGGCAGCCTACTATGAGTCGGTTGAAGGACCAATGGGAGATTTCATGCGAAAACACATGAAAGACCAGAAATTTACATTGCGGGAAAATGGCTGGTGCCCGATGTTAAATGAACATAAATTGTGCAGGATCTACATTGAACTTGGCGAGGAAGCCCTCAGTGAGGTATGTACGGAATACCCGCGTTTTGTCATTGATTATCCGGGCGTGCGCGAACGTGTGCTCTGCCTTTCCTGTGAGGAGGTGGGAAGGATCGTGTTCCGCAAGACAGAAAAGATGCACTGGGAAGAAAAGACCCTGCCGGATGAGTATGAAGACACAGAGTGGACAGACGAGGAATGGGAGCTGGCAGGAAAACTGATCGCAGCGAGAGACCATGCAGTCGAGCTGCTGCAGGACAGAGAGCGTGCCATCGAAGACCGGGCGGCAGATTATCTTGCCTATATTGCAAAAATGCAGCAGGAGATCTTCCATACCGTGCCAAAAGAAGAAACGGCAAGTGAAAAAACACCATACCAGTGTTTTAAGGAGCGTCTTTTGTGTTATGAGGAATTAGAAGGACTTGGACAGGAATGGGAACAGGCAAAAAAACAGTTAGAGCAGGTTTATTCCGAAGAACAGTATGAGACAAGATTGCAGGAGTTTTTAGAGGCACTCGGAGAGAGAAAGTATGAATATGAGCACCTGTTAGTCTACTTTACCTACCGCTATTTTATGCGTGCATTTTATGATGAAAATCTGTTGGCAAAAGCACAGTTTGCCGTAACTGGATTTTTACTGGTGCGCGAGATGGATGCGGCGCGTTTCTTTACCAATGGAGCATTTACAGAGGCAGACCGTGTGGATACGGCACGTATCTATGCCAAGGAAGTGGAGCACTCCGAGGAAAATGTAGAACTGTTGGAGGATGATTTCCTGTTTGAAGATGTATTTACGGTACCGGAGTTGATGAAACAGATCTTATGTACCAGATCGGCAGACCAGAAAATGATGTAGAGCGGAAGTTGCATGGGAGCAAATGAGCGTATGGGAAGGGAAGAACAGAGACGGGCGGCAGCGCGTGAGCTGCGGCGGAAAAGGAAGAGAAGACAACAGAGGCGTGCGCGCGTGATCCTTGTGTTGACGATCGCGGCAGTCGTATGTATGATCGTGACAGGAGTTTATCGTTTCCTGACAAAGGGAAAAGAGAAAACACAGACGGTGGCACCGGTTGAGACGACAAAATATATCGAGGAGCGGCCGGAGCTGATCGTAGAGTTATTAGATATCAACGAATATTCAAGGCCAGGAACGGCACTGGAAAAAGTAAACGGTATCGTGGTCCATTACACGGCAAATCCAGGTACAACGGCGGAGCAGAACCGGGGCTACTTTGAGGGACTTGCGCAGAGTGGGGAGACGTATGCGAGCAGCCATTTTGTGATCGGACTTTCCGGTGAAATTGTTCAGTGTATTCCATGCAGCGAAATTGCATATGCTTCCAATGACAGAAATGCGGATACGATCTCGATCGAGTGTTGTATTCCGGATGACACAGGCAAATTTAATGATGAGACATATCAGTCGCTGATCCATCTGGTGGCATGGCTGATGGGGCGGTATGATCTTACGATAGAGGATGTGATCCGTCACTATGATGTTACGGGGAAAAACTGCCCGAAATATTATGTGGAAAACCAGTGGGCGTGGGATACGTTCCGGTCGGATGTCACAGCTTATATCGACACCTATGGTATTGCAAAAACAGAGGAAATACAGTAAAATAGCACTATTAACAAGGTCGAGGAAACGATATGTGGAAGACAGATTTGGAAAAATTGCAGACAAAAGAGTCGCTTCGTGAGACGATACAGTTTCTCAGAAAAGAAGCAAAGGACAAAGAAAAGGCAGCCAGCTTAAAAGCAGAGCTTGAGGGTGGTGCGCTTCTTGTGCCACTTTTATCCGAAGAGGACGCCAAGGTGCGAAAAGGCACAGCCCTGCTTTTGGGAGAACTTGGCATACAGGATGCAGCAGATGCATTGTGGAATGCCTACGGGAAGGAGCAGACACTTTTTGTAAAGAGTGCCTATTTAACTGCACTCGGAAAACTGGATTTTTCAGAATTTATTCCACAGATCAGGGAACGGAAACAACAGCTTTTAGAACTGGAACCTGTAGAAGAAGAAAGAAAACATATTGAGGAAGAGTTACGGGAACTTGGAAAACTTCTGGTGGCAGCAGATGGGGTTAAAAAACACGAATTTACCGGCTTTCAAAAACCACATGAGATCATTCTTACCACAAACCGTGATACAAGATCGATCACACTCCGGGAAGTAAGAGAAATATCAAAGACCGTAAGAAGAGTGGAAAAGGAACATCCGCTTGGAGTTTTGATCCGTACGGAGCAGATCAGGCCGTTTACCAGATTAAGGACATATCGCGAATTGTTATTTCCATTGCATTGCGGTGGAGTAATTCCTCCAGAAGCCGTGTGTGCCGCTAAAATGGTCGCAGAGTCTGATCTGTGGGAACTTCTGGCAGAGTGCCATAAGGATGCGGATGTCTTTTATTTCAGACTGGAACTAAAAACCCGGATGGATCTGGCGAAAAAGAGCGCGTTTGCAAAAAAATTTGCATCTGGGCTGGAACGTGACACTAATAGAAAACTTCAAAATTCCACCGGGGACTATGAGATAGAGATACGGCTGATCGAAACGAAAGAGGGAAATCTGATCCCGTTTTTAAAACTCTATACGATACCGGACCGGCGGTTTTCTTACCGGAAACATGCAGTGGCAACGTCCATCCACCCGGCTATGGCGGCAACGTTGGTAAAAGCCGCAGAGCCTTATTTAAAAGAGGATGCACAGATCTTAGATCCATTCTGTGGTGTGGGAACCATGCTGATTGAGCGTGACATTGCAGTGCCGGCGAGAGAAAAATACGGAATTGACATTTTCGGGGATGCAATTGCAGGAGCACGCGAAAATGCAGCAGCAGCCGGAGAACTGATCCATTATATTCACAGAGATTATTTTGATTTTAAACATGAGTATCCATTTGATGAGATCATAACGAACATGCCGATGCGTGGCAGAAAGACAAAAGAAGAAATGGATGCGTTTTATGCACGTTTCTTTGAAAAATCAAAAGAAATCCTGCTTCCGGGAGGCAGAATGATCTTTTACTCGAACGAAGAAGGATTTGTAAAAAAACAGTTGAGACTGCACAAAGAGTACCGGCTGTTAGCGGAGTTTACAATTCGTAAGAAGGAACAGTTTTCTTTGTATGTTGTGGAACTGAAGGAGTAAAAAATGGCATTTTCAATCAGAAAAAGAGAAGAAAAACAAGGTGGAATGGAGCAGGGACTATTGGATGCGTCCCTGATGCAGATTTTGCAGGATCGTTTCTGTGAAGCGAATAACGTTTATCTCGTCTGCCTGAGTAAAAAGCAGGGTGTTGTGACCAAGGCATTTGGTTCCAGGGAAGAACTTGAGTTTATCCACGGCAGGATTGATATGGACAAACACATCGCACTGCTTGGCAGGCTGATGGACAGCAACATTGAGAGTGTCGTCGAGGAAGACTGTGGGGCAGATTATCTGAAAATGTGCGGAGTTGCCATCCGGGTCAGCGGAGAGACCGAGGCGATCTGGATCGTGGTGGGTATTTTGGAGCAGGAAGGTGTGGAACTGCCGGACTACGTCTTAAAGACCACGCCGGAACGTTATTATAAGTCCATCGAATTTCTGGAAACACTCTCAAAACAGATGTTTGCCGTTAAAATGGAAGAACTGATGGCGCAGGAGGCATTTATCAAGAGCCGTGAGACTGCCGCTCAGATGGAGGCAGAACTGCACCGCAATGAGACCATGACAGCAATCGTTAAGATGCTTGAGTCGGAGGACAGCTTTGAACAGGTGGTCAGCCATATTTTAAAAGATACCTGTGAATATCTGGATATCTCACAGGGAATTTTGCTTCGTGAAAATAAAGACGGACAGACGGTGGATGTGATCTGTGAATACAGGGCGGCAGATGCAGGTCAGGACGTATTTGAGGCGCAGGGCGAGAATAAGAGTGAACTGCCATTTTTTAACGGAAAGCCATATATGATCTCCTCGGATTCCATGATGCCGGATGAATTTTACCGGTTGTTTGAGCGGACGAGTTTAAAGGCGGGTATCTTTTTACCAGTCGTGGTAAATGGGCGTGCCGGGATGTATGTATGTTTCTGCGAGTGCAAGAACAGGCACATCTGGGATGTCAGTGAGATCAAGTTTGTCAATGATGTAAAGCGTATCATACAAAGCATTTTACAGAAGAGGATCGCCAAAAATTCACTTGCCAGTTCTTATACATCACTGGAAGCGATTCTGGAAAATATCGGGTGTGCGGTGTATGTGTTAGATCCGTCGGACGGAACCACACTCTATACCAATCAGCGGTTTAAAAATGCGTTTCAGAAGGGGCTTGAGCAGCTGCAGAAGAATCTGGAAACGGATATGCTGCCAAATCAGGAGACCTATTTTAAAGAGATCTATCAGCCGGAGGAGGAGAGGTGGTTTGATCTGCACAGTACCCGTATTGACTGGGTGGATGGCAGAAAAGTTCTTCTCTGCACGGTTTATGACGTCACTGATAAAAAGCTGTATCAGCAGAAAATCGAGCGGCAGGCAAACAATGATTTCCTGACAGGACTTTACAATCGGATGCGCTGTGAGCAGGATCTGCAGCGTTATATTGAGCAGACGAGAGAGTTTCACGGAGAGGGCGCGCTTCTTTATATCGATCTGGATGACTTTAAGCACATCAATGACGGTCTGGGACATCAGTATGGAGACATTCTGTTAAAGGATATTTCCAACAGTTTGAAGAAGATCCCGGGAGTGGAAAACAACTGCTATCGTATGGGCGGCGATGAATTTATCATCATCTTGTCGTATCTGCATATTTCCATGCTGCAGGATATTTTAGATGAGATCAAGACATTGTTTACCAAGCCATGGATGTTAAAAGGAGCCGATTATTACTGTACGATGAGTATGGGTGTCGTGCGTTTCCCGACCGACGGGGACACCGTGGAAGAGCTGATCAAAAAGGCGGATATCGCCCTTTATGTGGCAAAATGTGCCGGTAAGAACCGGATTGAATTTTATGAGGACAGCGTGGACAGTGCGACAACATCACACAAACGTCTTGACCTCGAAAAAAATATGCGAAATGCGACCAAGAATGCGTGCCGGGAATTTGAGGTTTATTATCAGCCGATCGTGGACGTTACCAAACCTGGCAGCCCATGTGTGGGTGCGGAGGCGCTTATCCGTTGGAATTCCGGTGAACTGGGTTTTATTCCACCAACTGATTTCATTCCGCTGGCAGAGTACTTAGGACTGATCAATCCGATTGGGGAATATGTGCTCCGTGAGGCGTGCAAACGCTGCAAATACTGGAATGATATGGGACATCCGGAGTACAAGGTCAATGTCAACTTATCCGTTGTCCAGCTCTTACAGAATGATATTGTAGAGCAGGTTTATCAGATCGTAAAAGAAACCGGGATCACACCGGAAAATCTGACTCTTGAGGTAACCGAGAGCCTTGCCATCAATGATATGGCGCGTATGAAACAGATCTTAGCTGACATCAGAAGACTTGGAATACGTGTTGCATTAGATGATTTTGGAACGGGTTATTCCTCCCTGAATCATATCCGGGAGATGCCGATTGATGTGATCAAGATCGATCGCTGCTTTATCATTGATATCGGAAAAGATGAGTTCTCGAATGCGTTTGTGAAGATGGTCGGAGAACTGGCTTCCACGATCCATGTAAAAGTGTGCGTGGAGGGAGTAGAGACCGAAGAGCAGATCAAGGCATTAAAGAACAGTAAAATACAACTGATTCAGGGATATTTTTTCGGCAAACCAATGCGTGCAGAGATCTTTGAAAAACAGTTCTTATAAAAAAAGAAAAAAGCTGAAAAAATATTAAAAAAGTTGTTGACAAGAAAGCGTAAGTTTGATATTATAAACAAGTCGTCACGAGAGATGAACGATTTGCGGAAGTGTCGGAACTGGCAGACGAGCAAGACTAAGGATCTTGTGAGCATTGCGCTCGTGTGGGTTCAAGTCCCATCTTCCGCATTTTTTATTCATGAAAATAGGATGTGGCAATGTTCTATTGATCCGGATGACAGATATGCAGGAGTGGCGGAATTGGCAGACGCGCAGGCTTCAGGTGCCTGTGGTAGCAATATCGTGTGGGTTCAAGTCCCATCTCCTGCATTTGGCCTTGTAAGTAGAGATACTTACAAGGCTTTTTTGCTGTACAGGAAATTCATGTGCACATTTTATTTAAAACAATTTAGTTGATATTGCTTTGGCGAGATATGCCGATGCTTTTGAAACTGTTTGATAAAATAACTGGTAGTACAGAAACCAACCGAAGCTGCGATTTCTGTCACACTTAATGTGGTGGAGACAAGCAGCTTTTCTGCTTCTCGGATTCGGATATTATTTAAGTAATCGTTAAACTTCATGTGCATCAGGCGATGAAAACTTCTTGAGAAATAACTGTAACTTAAATGGCACAGCTTTGCCATCTCGGATGCCGCGATGGGCTGCTCGTAGTGTTTTAACATATAGGTTAGTGCGGGGGTCAACTGTTGTTTTAACTGCTGATCCAGGGAGGCAGGAAACAGGGGATTGTTTTCGCTTGTGTGCCAGTAGCGTAGCAGCCAGAGGTAGATCCCGCCGATCTGGTTTTTGATGGCAAGCTCATAGCCGTATTCCTGTTTCGCTGCTTCATTTATAATATCCTGCATCCGTTCTGGAACGGAAGAATTTCTCTCACTTAAGATGGAAGCCTTGATCACTTTTTCATTTACGCTGTTTTCTGTGATAAATGGAAGCAGGTACTTTAATTCAAAGTGGCTCTGGCTGATCCCATCGTAGATAAGTTCCGGCAGAAACCGCACAACAAGGTAGGAACCGCCGTTTTCGGAGATGGCATCGATTTGGTGTACCTCTCTGGAATTGATCAGAACAAAGTCGCCGGAGGCAAATTCGTGATAATTTCCGTTTATATAAATACGAAAATCTCCCGACAGTGCATATAACATTTCGATATAATAATGAAAATGTGCAGGAAATACATTTCCTGCTTTTTCGGTTGTTTGAATATGACACAGATATTGACAGGCAATCCCGTCGATATATTGTTTTTCTTCTTCCGGATAATTCATCGAAAACCTCCAAGGACAAAATCGTTTTATTTTTGAATAGAAAAATTATAGCACGGGAACGGGCATTTTACTAGAATAGAGATAGAAAAAGAAAACAAGAAAGAAATGGATGGAGGAAAAATGGCAAAGAATACGATTGGAGTTCCGTTAGAGGGATTTGGAGCATATTGCAGAGCAGCAGCCGCAGAGGGAGCTGTTTTATTAAAAAATGAAGGACACATGCTTCCATTAAAAAAAGAGGAAATGATCTCTGTGTTTGGAAGATGTCAGTTTGTAACTTACCGCAGTGGAACCGGTTCCGGTGGAGCGGTAAATGTGCCGTATTCGATCAATATTTACGATGCGATGAAAGAGAGCGGCGATTTTACGATAAACGAGGAACTGGTAGAAATTTATCAGGAATGGTTAAAAGAAAATCCGTTTGACAATGGCGGTGGTGGCTGGGCGGCAGAGCCATGGCATCAGAAAGAAATGGTGATCACGGAAGAACTGGCAAGAGAGGCAGCGGAAAAATCCACAAAGGCAATTTTTGTGATCGGACGTACCGCAGGAGAGGATAAAGATTACGCCAACGAAGCCGGAAGTTATCTTTTAACACCGGAAGAACTGGGAAATTTACGTGTGCTGACAACTTATTTTAAGCAGGTAGCAGTTCTTTTGAATGTATCAAACATCATTGACATGAGCTGGGTAAGTGATCCTGCCTATCAGGGGCGTATCTGTTCGGTTCTTTACATCTGGCAGGGTGGTATGGAAGGTGGACATGCCGTAGCAGATCTTTTAAGTGGAAAAGTATCACCGAGCGGAAAACTGACCGATACCATTGCAGGCTCACTTGCAGACTATCCGTCCGCAAATGATTTTGGCGATATGGTGCGTAATTTCTATACCGAGGATATCTATGTGGGGTACCGGTATTTTGAGACATTCTGTCCTGAGAAAGTACTGTATGAATTTGGCTTTGGACTTTCCTATACTGACTTTACGATAGAGATTTTAGAGGCGGGAACAAAAGAGTGCGGAAAGAAAGTTCAGATCACGGTTCAGGTCAAAAATACAGGAAACTTTAAAGGAAAAGAAGTCGTACAGATCTATGTAGAGGCACCGCAGGGTGCACTTGGAAAACCGGTAAGGGAATTAAAGGCATTTACAAAGACAAAAGAGTTAGAGCCGGGAGAAGTGCAGCAATTAACGCTGGATATTCCGGTAAGTTCTCTGGCTTCCTATGATGATTCCGGTGTGACAGGCCACAGATCCTGCTATGTGTTAGAGGCAGGAAATTATATTTTTCATGTGGGAAACAGTGTGCGCCATACACAGGTTGCAGATGTGGATCAAACAGGTGGCCTTCGGGTAGAAGAACTTCAGGTAACAGAGACCTTACAGGAAGCACTTGCACCGGAACAGCCATTTTGGCGGGTCCATCCGGTAAAGAGTGGCGAGGGGAAAAACTATGAGATCAAAAAAGAGGATGTGCCGCAGAAAACGGTAGATTTAAAAGAGAGGATCAGGGAAAACCTGCCAAAACAGCTTGAGATCACAGGAAACTGTGGGATCTGTTTTTCGGATGTTTCGTGTGGAAAGGCAACGTTAGACGATTTCCTTGCGCAGCTAAGCAAAGAGGAGCTTGTAACGATCGTACGCGGCGAGGGAATGAGCAGCCCTAAAGTAACACCGGGAACCGCCTCTGCATTTGGCGGTGTCAGCGACAGTCTGCATGAATATGGCATTCCGGTTGCCTGCTGTGCGGATGGACCGTCCGGTATCCGCATGGAGAGCGGGCTAAAAGCAACACAGCTTCCGATCGGAACGCTGCTTGCATGTTCTTTTAATCTTCCGATGGTGGAAGAACTGTATGTGATGGAAGGAAAAGAGCTGGTTGCAAATGAAGTGGATACCCTGCTTGGACCGGGTATTAATATCCATCGTCATCCGTTAAATGGACGTAATTTTGAATATTTCAGCGAAGATCCATATATCACGGGATGTTTTGCGGCAGCGGTTACAAGAGGGATCAAAAAAGGTGGCTCTTTTGCAACGGTAAAACATTTTGCAGCAAATAATCAGGAAACGGCAAGACATACGGTCGATTCTGTCGTATCAGAGCGTGCACTGCGTGAAATCTATCTGAAAGGATTTGAAATTGCGGTAAAAGAAGGGGAAGCAGTATCTATTATGACTTCCTATAACCCGATCAACGGTCATTGGACCGCATCCAATTATGATCTGAATACCACCATTCTTCGTAAAGAGTGGGGATATCAGGGCATTGTGATGACAGACTGGTGGGCAAGTGTCAACGATGTGGTGACAGGTGGCAAACAGGATCATCATTCCCTTTCTTCAATGGTACGTTCCCAGAATGACTTGTATATGGTGGTCAATAATAATGGTGCAGAGATCAATGCGATGGGCGATGATCTATTGGATGCACTGGACAATGGAAAACTTACCATCGGGGAACTGCAGCGTTCTGCAAGGAATATCTGCCGGTTTCTTTTACAGGCACCGGTGATGAAACGTCCGTTAAGACCATTGGATGAAGTGAAGGCGTTTGAACCGCTTGCAGATGGTGAACAGGTTTACAGGGAAGCAGAACGGATATCAGGTATAGAGGAAACAGATGTAAAGATCGTACTGGAAGAGAAAAAGACACAGCCGATTTTTATAAATCAGGTTGGGCTTTACAATGTGATAGTAAACTATATTTCTCCACAGTCCAATCTTGCACAGGCGGCGGTGAATCTCTACCTCAATGATGAATTATTCTTTACATTGCAGACATGCGGAACAGAGGGAAAAACCAATACACAGAAAATCTGTCGATTGGAATTAAAAAGGGGTTGCTATAAGATCAAAACGGAGATTGTGAAACCGAAAATTGAGTTGAAGTGGATTGAATTTCGAAAATAAAATAAGGCCATCTCATCCATAAACCTTGATGGAATCAGTCAGAACCTTCTGTCTGATTCTATCAAGGCTTTTCTTTGCTTCATTAAATGTGATAGAATATCTGCATGAACTTAAGCTGAAAAACAAATAATGATTACGCTGGAGGAGTGGAAAATGTTAAACTGCATTATAGTAGGAATAGGAGGTTTTATCGGGGCGGTAGTGCGTTATTTGATAGGTCTGATACCGGTCAACCCGCAGAATGGTTTCCCGATAAAAACATTATTGATCAATATAGCCGGAGCATTTTTGATCGGGATGGTGGTGGCATTCGGAGCAAAAAAAGAGTGGAATCCGCAGCTGATCCTGTTTTTAAAGGTGGGTATTTGTGGTGGTTTTACAACATTTTCATCCTTTGCCCTTGAAACAAACCAGCTTCTGGAACAGGGCGCGGGAGGAAGTGCTGCGTTATATGTTGTGCTTAGTGTAGCAGGTGCTTTGGCTGCTGTTTATGTGGCACAGATTTTACAACGATAAATAAATTTCTCCGTTAAGATAATCCCATCAACCGGAAAGGAGGAAGAAGTCGGCAATGCGATTGAGAAATCCGGCGTTCCAAGAGAAGAAATTTTCCTGACAACTAAAGTATGGATTGAGCACTATGGATATGAAGAAGCTAAGAAGTCTGTTCTTGAATCTATGAGAAAATTAAAGACGGATTATATTGGTCTGGTGCTTCTTCATCAGCCATTTTCAGATGCCTACGGTGCATATCATGCGTTGGAAAATCTTTACGATGGGGGCAAGATCAGAGCAATCGGAATATCAAACTTTTATGTAGACAGGATGGTAGATTTTGCAGCATTTAACCGTATCAGACCAATGGTAAATCAGGTTGAGACACATATTGAAAGAATGGAAGAAAATTTTAATGTATTTGAATTCACACTTTCTGATGAGGATATGAATACAATTGCAGGGCTTGATAAGAAAACAAGTTCATTTTTCTCCCATCAGGACCCGAATATGGTTGAGTGGTTTGTAAAGATGGTGGAAGAGAGAAAGAAAAATAACGACAGTTCAAAAGAAAAAAAGAACTGGTAAATGATATATCTAAAGGAAAATTGTACAATGGAAAAAAGAAAAAGGGAGCCGTTCAGCCGGAACCATCCCTGTTTCATATAGGTCTGGCAACGCCAATGTCTTCGGTACTGCAGTTGATTCTTTGTGTGGGATTTATGCTGTGGCTTGGCAGAAAAGGAATGTTGTCTGATAAGAGATGACATTTTGAATGGTCTCGGTTTTCTTTCCCATTGAAAAATTCTGCTGATAATATGATATACTCTGTTTCAACAATTAAACGAAAAGAGATCAACCGTGTTATCTCAGAAATTATTGCAGAGCGCGGTTGACATTACTTCCGAATTACCGGATCGAAGCGGGGATTTTATCTAAATATAGTATTCCGGCTGGGTCACATCTTCAATCCGGCAGCAGCTGCTGCGCAGCAGGAGCTGTCCTTCGAGTTCGATCCGGATCATTTCTTTATGACCACCACGGATCCGGTCAAGCAGGACCAAAAGTGCAAAACGTGCCATATTTTCTTTTGGAAGCTGTACCGTAGAAAGCATAGGAGTGGTATACTGCCCTTCTTCAATGTTATCACTTGAGATGATGGAAGGGCGGTATAGACTGCTTTTAAACTGATTTAAGCATTTTAACATACCAATGGCAGTAATATCATTTGCACAGTAAATTCCGGTAGGCGGTTCTTTCAGTTTCATAAATTTCTGCATCGTCTGAAACCCTTCTTTTTCTGTCTGATGCGTTTCAATGACATATTCCGGGTAGAAATCAATCGCATTTTTCCGGAGAATCTCACAATATCCCTGATAACGTGCTTCCTGATGGCATTTTCCCACATAAGCAATTTTCTCGTGCCCGAGGCTTACAAGATGATTGACCGCCATGGAAGCTATTTTTTTGCCGTCACAGATGACCTCATCAATGGCATAATTCGAAGAATTACGGTTGATGGCAACAATATTTTTATAGTATTTTAGCAGCAGTTTAATGACAGAGGGATTGCATCGTCCAATAATGATGAGTCCATCAGCGTTTTCTACGGAATCGCCAGTGATCTGGCGGATCGCCGCCTCAATCGCAGGCCGGTCGCATTTGGTATCATCGGAAAAACCGGACTGATACCATACTTTGGAAAGAATACAGCCATTCTTATGGATCTGTGTTTCCACAGCACGTAACTGTTCTTCAAAATAGGGATCGGAATGGATCCCATCCACCCTTGTAATGAGGATTTCAATGAGATAATGAGTATGCTCCAAATGGCTGTTCCCTTTTTTCAGATTACGGGCAGCTTCGTTTGGTGTATAGTTCAGATCCATGGCAGCTTTCCAGATTTTTTCGCGCATGCCAGGTATGGCGCATTTATAGGATGGATTATTCAATACCCGTGAAACGGTTGCGGGAGATGAACCCGTCATTTCTGCTATTTTTTTGATCGACATAAGTAATTCCTTTCTGAAACGTACATCTATAACCTAGTATTTCTATCGGTATTATATCATATAGGCTCCCGAAGCAGAAGAATAAAAAGTGAAAACGATTTCACATTTAAGGCTGTTTTTACGCAGAATCCATACTTTTATTCACCATTTTCTATTGAAAATTTATGATCTCAGATGAAACAAAATGGAAAACGAGGTGGAGAAGAAAACGATTTCACGAATTTGGCTGGAAAAGAAAGGAAGAAATCCATATAATTTGCACCATAAAAACCAGCAGACAAGAGATGGGAAAGAAGGGATGAGAAGATGGAAGAGGAAAGCAAGGTTATGATACGCGTGGAACATTTGAATAAAACATATGAGGTAGACAAACAGCCGGTAGAGGTGTTAAGAGATGTATCACTCCAGATTAAAGAAGGAGAGTTCATCACGATCGTGGGACACAGCGGTTGTGGAAAAAGTACTTTATTAAAGATCATATGCGGACTTTTAAGTTATGAAGACGGAATTGTCGAGCGAAACGGACATAAGGTAGAGGGACCCGGACCACAGTGTGGAATGGTATTCCAGAACCACAGACTTCTCCCCTGGTTAAAGATCAAAGAGAATGTCGGATTTGGACTGGAGGGAATGTCCAAAAGTGAAAAAGAGGCAAAGGTGATGCAGCATATAGAACTGGTCGGACTTGCAGGATTTGAACACAGTTATCCGTCACAGCTGTCAGGAGGCATGGCACAGAGGGCAGCCATTGCAAGAGGTCTGGTAAATAATCCAAAGATCCTTTTATTAGATGAACCATTTGGAGCATTGGATGCCTTAACCAGGATCCAGATGCAGAAAGAGATCATCCGCATAAAAGATCAGCAGAAGACAACGATGGTGATGGTAACGCATGATATTGACGAGGCGATCGTGCTTGGTGACCGGATCGTTGTAATGTCCGCAAGACCCGGACAGATCAAGGATGTGATCAAGGTGATCGCGGCAGGGCATAAGAGAAACAGTGCTGACTTTGATTACTATAAGAAGAAAATCTATAACTATCTGTTTGAAGAGGCAGACAATGAACTGGAAACAGATTATGTGATATAAAGGAGGAAACTTATGAAAAGCGTAATACGAAAAACCATACTGGCACTTATCCTGCCACTTGTGATCGTTGCAGCGTGGATTTATGCAACAACGTTTTTACAGATACCAGCCGGGATCCTTCCCGGTATCCCACAGGTGTGGAGTACATGTCTTGAGATGATATCGTCCGGGCAGCTGCAAAGTGATCTGCTGATCAGTCTGTTACGCGTGTTAAAAGGATTTCTTGTATCGGCAGTTTTGGGCATTACACTTGGTTCTCTGATCGGAATGTTTGGTCCGGTAAGAGAAATGCTGCTGCCACTGATCACAGTGATCCGGCAGATCCCGATGATCGCGTGGATCCCGCTGATTATCCTCTGGTGTGGGATCGGGGAACTTTCCAAAGTTGTCATCATTGTGCTGGCAGCATTTTTCCCCATCCTTGTCAATACAGAAAGCGGTATTGCGGGAACACCGGAAAGTTATCTTGAAGTGGCGAGGCTTTATAAGCTAAATCCGTGGAAAACATTTTGCAAAGTATATCTGCCGCATGCACTTCCGCAGATCTTAGTGGGATTAAAGCTTGGGCTTGGCGTTTCCTGGATGGCAGTTGTGGCAGCGGAGCTGATCGCTGCTGTATCGGGGATTGGCTACCGTATGAGTAATGCAAGGAGCCTGATGCGACCGGATATCGTGATCGTGTGCATGATCGTTGTCGGTTTGGTTGGAATTGGTATGGATAAGGTGATCGGACTGATCTTTGTTTCTTTTACACCATGGAAAAAATTAGAAAACAGGGAAGGGAGAAAATAAATATGAAAACAAAAAAATTAAAAACAATGGTAACAAAAATGGCAGTCACTGCAGCAACAGCAGTTCTTGTGGCAGGGGTATTTGCCGGATGCGGAACAGAAAAAAGCGCGAAAGAGGGAACTGGGGATGCAGTGCAAAAGACACTTAAGATCGGAGTGGGAGGCTCAGAGGATTCCGGGTATGTGTTAGAGCTTGCAGCACTTGCAAAAGAAAACGGTTATCTGGACGAGGAACTTGGAAATGTGGGATATACCGTAGAGTTTGTTCCATTTGCCAGTGCCGGTCCTGAAATTAATGAGGCATTGGCATCCGGTGCGGTGGATGCAGCAATCTATGGGGACTTCCCGGCATTTACAAGCAAGAGCAACGGGATAGACAGCACGATCATCGCAACGGTAAACCAGAGGATGCAGTATGGTGTGTTAGCCGGAAATGATGAGATCAAGACCGCAAAGGATTTAGAAGGAAAGAAAGTGATCTATTTACAGGGAAGCGTGCAGCAGTATTTCTGGGAAAAATATGCTGAGGCAAACGGAATTGACACCAGCAAGGTAGAAGTAATCAACAGCACCGACACGGCATCGTTATTACAGACAGGTGCAGCAGATGCAGCGGCAGGAAATATCTATGTGGAAAAATATCTGGAAAATATGGGAGTTGGAAAAATCTTTGATGATGGAAGCAGCACCGGTGTGTATACCACACATGTTGTGACGGTAAGAAGTGACATCTTAAAGGAGACACCACAGGTGGCAGTGGCGATCAGTAAAGCACTGATCCGTGCTTATGAGGATGCAGTGGCGGATAAGGAGGCGTTCTATGATGCCGTTGCCACAAAAAATATGCCAAAAGAGATCATGAAATCTGAATATGAATTTGATGAGTCGTTATGGTATCTGTCACCGGAGATCACAGAGGACACCAGAGCCTATTACGATGAATTAAATGACTGGCTGTATGATCATAAGATCATTCAGAACAAAGTGGATGTCGCAGCTTTTGTGGATGGTCAGTATTACGAACAGGCAAAACAGGAACTGGAAAAATAGCAGGAAGAGAGGTATGGTATGGCAAATGCAAACGTAAAACCGGCAACCGCATACACAAAAAACTGGAATAAAGAACAGAAGAGGAAAGCGGATCCAGTCTATATTGAAGAAGAAAAACGATATTACCAGACAGCAAAGCAGCATCTGCTATTGTCCCTGCTGGAAAAAGAAGAGGGGGAAGATCTGTGGACGGCACCGGATGATGTCAATCCTTATCTGTGGCAGCATCAGCAGACAAACCACATTGCAGGCATTTTCTCATTGTCTGGAAAAGAACTTGTAATGGCAGGTGGTGTGGATATCGCCACGATCCTCTTTGCAAAGAGTAAAACAGGATGGGTGATCGTGGATACGGGAGCCTCAGTGGAAGCAGCGAGGTACTGCATGGAGCTGGCAGAAAAAGCAACCGGAGAACAGATCGCAGGAAAGATCCGTGGCGTGGTATACAGCCATTCCCATTTTGATCATTTTGCAGGAGTGGGAGCCTTCATCCCGGATGAAAATAACCCGGAAAACATCCCTGTGATAGCTCCGGTGCAGTTTGAAGAATCAAAAATAGAGGATCATTTGTATGCAGGGGTTGCGATGTCAAGGAGACTGCAATATCAGGCAGGGATCTTAAATCAGGAAGACACGCTGAAAAAGAAACTTTCCACACCCATCCTGCAGGGGGCATATTCCTATGTCGAGCCAAATACCTGGATCGATACTTCCAAAACACTGGAAGTAGATGGATTGACGATCGATTTCATTGATACACCAAATACAGAGACGATCGCGCATATGGCAGTTTATCTGAACGATTATGATGTCCTTTATCTGGGAGATAACAGTATGGGAATGCTTCATAATACCTACACCATGCGGGGCGCAGTGGTAAGGGATGCAGACTTCTGGAGCAAAAAATATTATGAAATGTATCTGAAGTATGGAGCACGTGCGAAGGCTGTGGCACAGGGACATGGGATTGCACACTGGAATACGATAGAAGACCCGGATGTAGTGAAGAAAGTGCTGATGGATAATGCAGCGGCCTATAAATACATCAATGACCAGTCCCTGTTTTATGCAAACCAGGGATATACGATGAACGAGATCAATACAGCATTTAAAGTTCCGGAGTGCATACAAAGAGTCTCTTATATCAGACCTCACTACGGTTCGTACCGCTTTAATGCAAAAGGTGTCTATCAGAAATATCTTGGCTTTTATGATGGAAATCCGGTTCATCTGGAAACAGCCAGTGAAGTGGAAACGGCAAAAAAATTTGTGGAGTATGTTGGTTCGGCAGAGAAAGTGTTAAAAAAGGCACAGGAAGATTTTGACAGGGGAGAATACCAGAGCTGTGCAGTTGCTTCAAATTATGTTGTATTTGCAGATCCGGACAACATGCAGGCGCGCTATCTGTGTGCGGATGCCTTAGAGCAGCTTGCCTATATGGCAGAATCGTTTCTCTGGCGGAATGCGTACCTGACCGGTGCTGCGGAGCTTCGGAATCCGGGACTGTCAGAGAAGGCAAGAGATGTCATGAACAACAGCGTGGAGGATATCACATCACAGATGCCGGCAGAGCTGATCCTTGCAAAGCTGGGGATCGCGATCGACTGCAACCGGGCGGTAGATGAAAACCTTACCTTTATTTTAAAGATAGCAGAAAACTTAGGAGAGGATGCAGACGAGATCTTTTTGCTGAAACTCTATAAGGGAACCTTACACTATATGCGTTTAGAGGCGCAGACAGAGCAGCACGGGGATGGACTGCCGGTTGTGACTACAACGACAAAAGGCTTGTACGCACTCTTTTCCAGAGAAGAAAAGCTGGATGGATCTTTGTATCAGACCAGACACTTATCCATACTGGAAAAACTGCGCACGTATCTGGTTGATTTTTCAGAGTATCGGGAATTTCACCTGATCGAACCATAGAGACAATAGATTGGAGGAAACAAAAAATGGCAGACAGAAAATTTACAGGAACCATAGGAAGAACGCTGCAGGGAACCCGGTTTTCGTATGAGGTAACAGAAAGGCTTCCCAAAGATGCACCGAATGTAGTCTATATTTTGATGGATGATATGGGATTTGCACATCTGGGATGCTACGGCTCTAATATCCGTACACCGAATATCGATTCTCTTGCCAGTCAGGGACTGCGGTATAATAATTTTCATACGACGGCAGTCTGCTCTGCAACAAGAACCAGTCTTTTGACCGGTGCCAACCACCATGCCGCAGGATGCGCATCTTTGATTGAATACCAGACCGGATTAAGCAACGGAGCAGGACGGCTGAACCCGGAATATGCAACGGTTGCGGAGATCCTGCATGAGTATGGATACGCAACGTTCTGCTCTGGAAAGTGGCATCTTGCAAGTGAAAAAACACAGGCAGGGCCTTATGACAGCTGGCCATTACAGAAGGGATTTGACCGGTATTATGGATTCTTGCATGGAGAAAATGATCAGTTCCATCCACATCTGGTGCGGGATAATTCGCTGCTGACACCGGAGGAGGAAGCACTACGGACGGATCAGAAAGACTATCATTTCTCCAAAGATATTGTGGACAATGCGATTGAAAATATTTTCACGGAAAAGAATGCGTTTCCGGAGAAGCCATTTTTCCTGTATCTGGCATTTGGAGCAATGCACGCGCCGCATCATGCACCAAAGGAATATATCGACCGGTACAAGGGAGCGTTTGATGATGGATGGGATGAAAAGCGGAAACAGTGGTTTAAAAAGCAGAAAGAGATCGGGATCATTCCGCAGAATGCAGAACTGACCGAACGCAACGAATATGTCGATAGCTGGGAGAGCCTCAGTGCGGATGAGAAACGCTTATATGCCAGATATATGGAGGCATATGCAGGAATGTTAGAATATACGGATGAACAGATCGGCAGGTTACTGGACTATTTAAAAGAGATCGATGAATTTGAAAATACCATTTTTGTCTTTTTATCGGACAACGGAGCAAGTGCAGAGGGTGGAAAAAACGGAAGATTAAACTGCTTTCAGGGAATGGATATTTTTGAGAGAGAAAATGAGGTGGAGCGCAGCTTAAAGCATTATGATGAGATCGGCACCGAGGAGGCGTTAAACCATTATCCGACCGGCTGGGCAAATGCAGGAAATACACCATTCCAGTGGTATAAGATCTGGGCACATGAAGGTGGGATCAAAGATCCACTGATCGTATCCTATCCAAAGAAGATCAAAGACTATGGCGGCATACGGGGACAGTATCATCATGTATCGGATATCACGCCTACTATCCTGGAGATGATCGGGATCACAAAACCACAGAGCATCAAAGGCGTTGCACAAAAGGATTTTACAGGCGTCAGTTTTGCATATACTTTTGCGGACGGGGAAGCGGAAAGCAGGAAACATGTGCAGTATTATGAGGTACTTGGAAACCGGGGCATCTATAAAGATGGATGGAAAGCGGTTGTCAATCATGTCTTTTCGGGATCTTATGCAGAGGATCAGTGGGAACTCTATCATGTGGAAGAAGATTATTCGGAAAAATATAATGTGGCGGAGCAGTATCCGGAAAAATTGCGGGAACTGCAGGATGAATTCCTGATCGAGGCAGCCAGAAATAATGTTTTCCCGATGTTAAAAAAGGCATTCCATACATCAAAGGACAGTGCATCCGAACCGGTATACGGGAAAATCCCGTCAAGGGAAGTACGGCTGGAATTTAAGGGAATCATCAGGCCGTATGATATTGCAGAGAGCAACCGGATCGATCTGGATACGACAAGTTACCATTTTTATGCAAAGATCACGAGGGAGAGCGAAAAAGAGGAAGGTGTTATCTTCTCTGGTGGCGACAAATTTTCCGGTTTTACCCTTTATATCAAAGACAACCGCCTAAAATATGTGTATAATTATGCCAAAGAGCGGTATGATACGTTGGAAACCGAAGAAATTCCAACCGGTACGTTAGAGGTCGCATATGATTTTATCTTCAAAGAAGACCGGAGTGCGGAGGTAAAACTGTATGTCAATGATGTGGAAGCAGGAAGCGTCTTTATACCAAAGACATACTATATGAAGGGATTTTCCTCTACGATAAAGGCGGATAAATATACGCCTGTGTCACCGGAGTATGAGGTACCATTTGAGTTTACCGGGAAAATACATAAAGTAGTTTTACAGCAGACCCCGGGAAAAACGGATGAGACGAAAGTGTTAGAAAAACAGTTACACGCGGAATAACAGAGAAAGGAAACGATATGCCAGCAGCAAGTATTTTGATCAAACCATGTTCATCAAATTGCAATATAGACTGTAAGTATTGCTTTTATAAAAAGTTATGCCATACAAGAGAATCATACAGCAAAGGGCGTATGTCGGATGAGACATTAGAAAAACTGATCTCTCAGGCATGTGCCTATGCAGATGGACTGGTATCCTTTGCATTTCAGGGGGGCGAACCGATGTTAGCTGGCATTGAGTTCTTTCAAAAAGCAGCAGCGTTGCAGCAAAAATACAGTAGAAAAGGGCTTAGAATTGAGAACACCATTCAGACGAATGGTGTTCTTATAGACCGGGAATGGGCGCAGTTTTTTGCGGAACATGATTTTCTGGTAGGAATCTCACTGGACGGACCGCGCAAGATCCATGATGCGTATCGCACGGATGCGAATGGAAATCCTACCTTTACCCGGATCATGAATGGGATCGCACTGCTAAGAGAGCATGGGGTACGGTTAAATATTGCAACGGTGGTAACGGAGGAACTGGCGCATCAGGCTGCCTATCTGTATAAATTTTATAAAAGGAACAACTTCTCCTATGTGCAGCTGATCCCATGTATGGGAAATTCGTGGGAAACAGATGGAAGGATTGCGGAGGCAGAAAACGAGTTTTCTGTAAGACCGGAATCTTATGGTAGATTTTTAAGTGAAATATTTGATCTGTGGTACCCGGATTTTTGTGCAGGGGATGATATGGAGATCCGCACATTTTCCAATCTGGCTCAGATGGCAGCGGGATATCCGGCAGAAGAATGTGGGATGAACGGGTGTTGCAGCTGTTATTTTGTGGTAGAAGCGGATGGCAGTGTCTACCCGTGTGATTTCTACTGTACGGATGCGTATTGCCTTGGCACAGTGGAGAAACCATTTGAGGAACTCTTAAAAAATAAAAAAGTTGGGGAATTTATCGGGTATTCCAAAAGAAAGCCAAAAGAATGTCTTCAGTGCCCGTATTACCGGCTGTGCAGGGGTGGATGCAGGCACTGGAGAGAGCCTGATTCACAGTTGAATTATTTATGTGCCGGCTATCGCATCTTTTTTGAACATTGCGAGAGCCGGCTGGATGTGTTGGGGAAAATGATCTTAAGAAAAGGATAACAGAGATCAGATATGGAACACATCAATCAAAAATAACATTGCCAGTCCATAGTAGGTTATGACTGCGACCAGGTCATTTACGGTCGTGATCAGAGGACCGGAAGCAACAGCAGGGTCAATGTGGATCTTGTGGAAAAACATCGGGATGATGGTTCCAATCAGACTGGAGATCACCATTGCCACAATCAGGGATACACCCACACAGCCGGAGATTAAAAATGCTGAAAACCAGGCATATTTTTTGAATAAGTGAATGTAAATGCCAAGGAACAGCAGTGCCATCAGTCCAAGGCTGGCACCGTTTAAAAATCCGATCTTCATTTCTTTCCCAAGTAAAAACAGTTTCTTTTTGGCGGTAAGGTTCTCATCCATCAGCACACGGATGGTTACAGCCAGGGACTGTGTTCCGACATTTCCGGCCATATCAAGGACCAGAGACTGGAAACAGATCACGATCGGCAGGACTGCGACAACGGACTCAAACATGCCGACGACCGAGGAAACTGCCATCCCAAGAAACAGAAGGATGATGAGCCATGGAAGCCGCTTTTTCATGCTGACGAGAGTCGGCTCTTTTAAATCCTCTTCGGAGGTAAGACCTGCGAGCTTTGCATAATCATCCCCCATTGCATCATCAACGAGTTCTACAATGTCGGTTGCGGTCAGGATACCTGCAATCTTTCCCTCTTCGGTCAGAACGGGAAGGGAATCTTCTTCGTAATCTGCGATTTTTTCGATACAGACATCAATTTTTTCATGTTCCAAGATATAAGGGTAGGAACTGCTGATGATGTCACTAAGATCATCATGTTCCCTTGCAACGATCAGGTCTTTTAAATCAATGGCCCCGGCAAATTTTTCATTACTGTCTACTACATAGATGGTGGAGATATTGTCATGTTCGCCAGCCTGCCGGATGAGAGCACTCATTGCCTCGCGGATGGTAAGGTTGTCCGGGATGCAGATGAAGTTGTTGGTCATACAGCTTCCAATCTCATCTTCATCGTAGGAGAGAAGTCTGCGGACATCTTCTCTTGCATCATCATCCAGACGTCTGACGATCTCCTGTTTTTTGGCTTCCTGCAGATCATCTAACACATCCATGGCATCGTCGGCATCCATATAGGACATGACCTTTGCAACGCGTTCGATGGGCAGTTCGTCCAGGTATGCTTCCGCATCATCCAGATAGGAAAAGATCTCAGCGACCTTTTGCACACCCAGTATGCCATATAGGTGTTTTCTTTCGTCAGCGGTCAGTTTTGTGACGGCTTCTGCAATATCTTTTTCATGGTAATCAGACAGTTTATCACGCAGGATGGCTTCTTCTTTCGTGCTGCGGATGATCTGGACCAGTTCTGTTACATAATCTTTTTCCGGTGTTATTTTTTTTCTCACTGTTACCTCCTTCTTGCCCGAAAAAGGGCATAAAAATACATCGCCTCAGATGATTGTGATGGTAAGGATTCTCTGATGCGATGTAAGAGGACATAACAAAATAGAATGAGGCTACGTCAATTTCATGGGCAGCCACATTCCGCATTGGTATCTTCTGTTATCGCATCGACTACTTCGTCCTATACAATCGCAACTATCCATGAAAATTCACCTCCGTTTTTTAAAAATTTCCTGTTGATTGTAGCAGAAAAAAATGAATTTTTCAACCCGGGTTTGCGGCAGGAACAAAAATTTGGAGATTGCGGCAACGTTTATGATGCCTGAATATCCGACAGAAGAACAGTACTTTGAACTGGCTGATAAAATAATCGGCTTCAGTCAGATTGACAATGAGACACATCTGGAATATGGGATCTTTCTGGAAAACAATCTGATCGGAATGATCAATGACTGTGGATTTGATGATGAAACAATAGAGATTGGCTATCTGATCCATCCGGACTATAAAGGAAATGGATATGCTACAGAGGCACTTGGTGCGATATTATCTGAGGCAAAAGAAATGGGCTTTCAAAAAGCGGTTGCAGGTTTTTTTGAAGAAAATGCGGCAAGCAGAAAGGTGATGGAAAAATGTGGCATGCATTTGAATCAGACCATTGAGGAAGAAGAGTATCGTGGGAAAGTACACAGATGCCTTTATTGTGAAATAGAGCTATAAAAAAACTGCCACTCGACAGAGTGACAGTTTTTTTACCCTCTAATCCAACTATTATGCCTGTTTACCAAATGTTGTTTTGCGGAGCACAGCATAAATAATGACTGCATACACGCCACCGATCAGGGCTGTGATCAGCTGTGTGACCGAAAACTGAAGCTGTAATGCGTGCATCATTGGCTGCATTTTTTCCGGAAGCATGTTTGGAAGAATGATAAGAGAGATCAAAATTCCCATAAACAATGCTTTAAGTACAGCACCGACTGCGATCGATACCGGAAGACCGGCAGTTTTTCCACATTTTCCACGGAGAAGTGCTACTGCAACAACAAGGATGATGTTTCCGATCATAATACATGGGAACATTGCCGGAATGGCTGCCATGATCGGGCTTCCTGTAATGAAAAAGGAAGTGATCGGGGTAATGATACTTAAAATGATGCCACAGACAGGTCCGGCATAAATGACGGTCAAGATCAGAGCGGCATTGATGATCGGTCCGGTAAGATAGACACTTAAATTTTTGAAAAACTGGCTGACAATGCAGATCGCAAGCAGCACAGCGGTTGTAGTGATTTGTTTCGTGGTTAGTTTCATAACAAAATCCTCCTTCATATTTGTACCAACGAAATGATACTCCTATATGGAAGCAAACGCAACTGCTTCTTTTTTGAATCTGCAAAGTTTTCTGATAAGAAAAAAGGAAATAGCGTTTGGACGCGGAATATTTATAATGTAAACACTGTGAGGAGACGCCTATGTCAATAAGGGAAGAAATGGAACGAATGGAGCGGGAAACGCTGAGTCCTTATGCAACCCTGAGTGAAAACTCAAGAGGAAGGGATATTCCGGAGGAGCCTTGTGATATCCGGCCGGTATTTCAGAGAGACAGGGACAGGATTTTACATTGTAAAGCGTTTCGCCGTCTGAAAAATAAAACACAGGTATTTTTAACACCGAAAGGGGATCATTACAGGACAAGACTGTCCCATACCCTTGAGGTGTCGCAGAATGCCAGAACGATCGCAAAAGCATTGCGTTTAAATGAAGACCTGGTGGAAGCAATTGCATTGGGGCATGACCTTGGGCATACCCCGTTTGGTCATGCCGGAGAGTATGTGCTCAATGAGATCTGCGAAGATGGATTTCGCCATAATGAACAGAGCGTTCGCACGGTAGAAAAATTAGAAAAGGATGGTCAGGGATTAAATCTGACGTGGGAAGTCCGGGATGGTATTTTAAATCACCAGTCCAGACTGATGCCGCATACGCTTGAGGGCAAGATCGTAAGACTTTCCGATAAGATCGCATACATCAACCACGATATCGACGATGCAATCCGTGCACAAGTGCTGACGGAGGATGATATTCCACTGGAACTGAAAAAAACACTGGGATTTTCCACCCGGCAGAGACTGAACACGCTGATACATAATATCGTAATGAACAGCAGGGATAAAAACGATATCGTAATGTCTTCCGAGGTCGAAGAGGCAATGATCGAGCTCCGTAAATTTATGTTTGATCATGTATACAAAAATCCGATCGCAAAAGGAGAAGAGGTCAAGGCAAAAGAAATGTTAAGACAGTTATTCTTTTTCTATATGGATCACATTGATCTGTTGTCGGAGAAGTACCTTAGAATGTTGGATGAGGGCGAAAAACAGGAGCGTGTCGTCAGCGATTATATCGCAGGCATGACAGACCAGTACGCCATCACGAAGTTCAGCGAGTATTTTCTGCCACAGGCTTGGCAGGTCGACGGATATTAGTAAGCTGCAGGAGAAGCTTGTGGCATGCACAGTGCTTGGCAGGTCGACGGATATTAATTTTATTTTACGGAGGGAAAGATGCCATATTATTCGGATGACATTGTCGAGGAAGTACGTTCCCGGAATGACATTGTAGACGTGATATCACAATATGTGCGTCTTCAGAAAAAAGGAAGTACTTACTTTGGACTGTGTCCTTTTCATAATGAAAAAACAGGCTCTTTTGCGGTATCGCCCAATAAACAGATGTACTACTGTTTTGGATGCGGTGCCGGTGGAAATGTTTTTACTTTTCTGATGGAATATGAAAATTTTACCTTTGGAGAAGCAATGGAGTCGCTGGCAGAGCGTGTGGGAGTGGAGCTGCCCAAACGCGAATATACATCTGCCCAGAGACAGGAAGCGGATAAGCGTGCAAGGCTGCTTGAGATCAACAAAGAAGCAGCCAGATATTTTTATTCCCTGCTGCGAAGTGAGCGGGGAGCACATGCGCTTTCCTATTTTAAGAAACGAAATCTGACCGAGGAGACAATGCAGAGGTTCGGGCTTGGCTATTCGGATCAGTACAGTGATGATCTCTACCGGTATCTCCGCAAAAAGGGATATGAGGATGAGATCTTAAAAGAATCCGGCCTTGTCACGATCGATGAGAGGCGGGGCGGATATGATAAATTCTGGAACCGTGCCATGTTTCCAATCATGGATGTGCACAACAAGGTTATCGGTTTTGGAGGACGTGTCATGGGAGATGGGGAACCCAAATATTTAAACTCTCCTGAGACCAAGATCTTCGATAAAAGCCGTAACCTTTACGGATTAAATATTGCAAGAAGCACGAAAAAAGACCAGCTGTTACTCTGCGAGGGCTATATGGATGTGATCGCCCTGCATCAGGCAGGATTTGACAATGCGGTTGCCTCGCTTGGAACGGCTTTAACAAGTGGACATGCCAATCTGTTAAAACGGTATACCAAGAATGTCTACCTGACGTATGACAGCGATGGCGCGGGTGTGAAAGCCGCACTGCGGGCGATCCCGATCTTAAAAGAAGTAGGGATCAATACAAAGGTCATTAACATGCAGCCATACAAAGATCCGGATGAATTTATCAGTGCACTTGGCGCAGAGGAATATCAGAAACGGATCGATCAGGCAGAAAACAGTTTTCTGTTTGAAATCCGCATGCTCGAACGCAATTATGAGATGAACGATCCGGCTGGCAAATCTGCCTTTTTCAAAGAGGTAGCGCAGAAACTGTGCGGTTTTCCGGAAAAAGTGGAGCGCGACATTTACATCGAGGCAGTTGCGGACAAATACGGGCGGAGAGCCGAAGACATCGAGCGGATGGTCAATGAATACGGGGCAACGATCGGTGTGGCAGGAGACCCGGGCGGAGTGAGGGCACCCCGCGAGACGACAAGGTTAAAGACCGGTATCCATGAGAAGAAAAAAGAAGATGGGATGAAGCAGTCACAAAAGCTGCTTTTGACGTGGCTCATTGAGCATGCCGGATTATTTTCTAAAATAGAAAAATATATCACACCAGAGGACTTTACAGAAGAAATCTATCGAAAAGTGGCGGAAATCCTGTTTTTGCAGTTTAAAGAGACAGGAACTGTCAATCCGGCGCAGATCGTGAGCATGTTCCAGAATGAAGAGGAACAGCGGGAAATCGCAGGACTTTTCAATGCCAGACTTCAGGCTGGCGGGATAGAGGAAGAGGAGACACTCGATAAGGCATCCTTTGAAAAAGCGTTGAAGGAGACCATTTTAAGGGTGAAACAAAACAGCATGGAATATCATGTTAAAAATGCAGCTCCGGATGATATGGGAGCATTGCAGAAAATGATAACGGATAAGAAAGCGCTCGAAGAATTAGAAAAAGTGCATATTTCCGTAGATTAAGGACAAAATACTAGAAAACTTGAGAGGATGAAGCAAAATGGCAAAGAAGAAAGAAACCGGCGAAACGAATGTTGCAGCAAACGCAGCAAAGACAAAGGGTGCCGCAGCAAATGCAGCAACTCCGGAAGCAGATGCAGCCAGAGAGAAATTTCAGGAGAGATTAAAAGAACTTTTAAATTTAGCCAAAAAGAAAAAGAACATGTTAGAGTATCAGGAAATCAGTGATTTCTTTGCAGACATGCAGTTAGATGCAGAGAAATTTGAAAAGATCCTGGATTTTCTGGAAGCCAATAATATTGATGTGCTTCGTATCACGGATGATGATTCTGACGAGGATATTTTACTTGAGGTAGACGATGAGGAAGAGATCGAGGTAGAAAAGATCGATTTGTCCGTGCCGGATGGCGTATCGATCGAGGATCCGGTCCGTATGTATTTAAAAGAGATCGGTAAAGTACCGCTTTTAAGCGCAGAAGAAGAAATCGAACTGGCAAAACGTATGGAGTTAGGAGACCAGGAGGCGAAAAAACGTCTTGCAGAGGCAAACTTACGACTGGTTGTTTCCATTGCAAAACGTTATGTTGGACGAGGCATGCTGTTCCTTGACCTGATCCAGGAAGGAAACTTAGGACTGATCAAAGCAGTTGAGAAGTTCGATTACCGAAAAGGATATAAATTCTCCACCTACGCGACATGGTGGATCCGTCAGGCAATCACCAGAGCCATTGCAGACCAGGCACGTACCATCCGTATTCCGGTTCATATGGTAGAGACGATCAACAAACTGATCCGCGTCAGCAGACAGTTATTGCAGGAGTTAGGACGTGAACCGACCCCGGAAGAGATTGCAGCAGAGATGAATATGCCGGTAGAGCGTGTGCGTGAGATCTTAAAGATCTCGCAGGAGCCTGTTTCTTTAGAGACACCGATCGGTGAGGAGGAAGACAGCCATCTGGGAGATTTCATTCAGGATGATAATGTGCCGGTTCCGGCAGATGCAGCAGCATTTACCTTGTTAAAAGAGCAGCTGGAGGAAGTGCTTGGAACCCTGACCGAAAGAGAGCAGAAGGTCTTAACCTTACGTTTTGGACTGGAAGACGGACGTGCCAGAACGTTAGAGGAAGTAGGAAAAGAATTTAATGTAACGCGTGAGCGTATTCGCCAGATTGAGGCAAAGGCACTCCGCAAACTGCGTCACCCAAGCAGAAGCCGTAAGTTAAAGGATTATCTGGAATAATGGTAAAACTGTCAAAACGGCTGATGGCTGTGGCATCTATGGTATGCCAGGATCAGATTCTTGCGGACGTAGGGACAGATCATGGATATATCCCCATCTATCTGATGGAGCAGGGCAGGATAACAGGTGCGATTGCGATGGATATCGGGAAAGGTCCCCTGGAACGCGCAAAAGAACATATAAAGATGTCAGGCATGGGTGATTACATACAGACCAGATTATCAGACGGTCTAGCTGCACTGCATGTGGGAGAAGTACAGTCCATTGTGGTAGCCGGTATGGGTGGCGGTCTGGTGATCCATATCTTAGAAGAGGGAAGAAAAGTGGCGCAGGCAGTAGAAGAACTGATCTTACAGCCACAGTCCGAACTGGAAAAAGTGCGTGATTACCTGAGAGAAAATGGCTATACGGTAGAGGCGGAGGACATGGTATTTGAGGATGGAAAATATTATCCGATGATGCGTGTCAGATACACCGGAAAGGTGACAGAAGATAAAAGGATCACCGCTTTGCGGGAGCAGATGAAAGAACAGATGCACCTTGATGAGGCACAGATAGAGGGGATTTTTGCCCGGTATGGGGCAGGACTTTTAGCAGAGAAAAACGCCACGCTTTTTGCATATCTGCAAAAAGAACAGCATACCTATCAAGTGATCCTGGAAAATTTAAAGGGACAGCCATCTTCTGCAAACATTCTGGAAAGACAAAAGGAAATGCAGGAGAAAATGCTGCAAAATGAGCAGGCAGGAAGCCTGTTTGAAAGGAATGAGGGGTGACGACCATGGGAGAAGCAATGATTACCCTGAACATTCAGGGAAAAGAAAAACAGTATCCATGTGGCATAACATTTTTAGAACTTGCAAAAGAATATCAGAAGGAATTTTCGGATGATATTGTACTGGTTTTATATAACAACCGTTTGAGAGAACTGCGCAAAAAGGCAGATAAAGACGGCAGTCTGGAATTTATCACGACTGCGGATAAGACCGGACGAAAAACGTATCGCAGAAGTGTAACGCTATTGATGCAGCGTGCAGTGCATAACCTGTGGGGAACAGATCAGGTCATTGTGCATGTGATGTATTCCATCGGACAGGGCTATTACTGTGAACTGGTCAAAGCAGGAATAAGCATACTGCCGACCGAGCAGATGTTAGCTGACTTAAAACAGGAGATGGCACATCTTGTGGAACAGGATATCCCGATCGAAAAAGAGAGCATGAACACGGATGATGCGGTCGCACTGTTCCATGAGCTTGGTATGACAGATAAAGAAAAACTGTTCCGTTACCGCCGCAGTTCAAGAGTCAATGTCTATAAGATCGGGCATTACAGAGATTATTTTTATGGTTTTATGGTGCCGTCGACCGGTTATCTTGAAACCTTTGATGTAAAAAAATACGAAGATGGCTTTATGCTGTTGTTCCCTTATAAAGAGACAAAGAAAGTGGCAGAATTTAACCCGTCAGAAAAATTGTTCCATACATTGAAAAAGTCCCGTGAATGGGGAAAAATGCTTGAAATCGATACGATCGGAGCATTAAACGATGCGATCGCACAGGGCAGGATGCAGGAGATCATCCTGACACAGGAAGCATTATTTGAAGAGCGGATCGGTCAGCTTGCAGAAACGATCGCAAACTCTTCCGGCAAGAAATTTATCATGATCGCAGGACCGTCCTCTTCGGGAAAAACAACGTTTTCACACAGACTTTCCATACAGCTTGCGGCAAAGGGATTAAAGCCACATCCGTTTCCATTGGATGATTATTATGTTGACAGGGAACTCTGTCCGCGTGATGAAAACGGCAACTTTGATTTTGAGTGTCTGGAGTCTCTGGACGTGGAATTATTTAACCATGATATGAATGAACTTCTGGCAGGGAAAAAAGTCGATCTTCCGATCTTTAATTTCAAAACCGGAAAGAGAGAATACAAAGACAAGACCATGCAGCTTGGCAAGGATGACGTATTGGTCATTGAGGGCATCCATGGTTTAAATGATAAACTGTCTTATACGCTTCCGGCAGAAAGTAAATATAAGATCTACATCAGTGCACTGACCCAGTTAAACATTGATGAGCATAACTGTCTGCCGACCACAGATGGCAGGATCATCAGACGTATTGTGCGTGATGCAAGGACCCGAGGAACTTCGGCAAAGGAGACCATTGCCATGTGGGATTCAGTACGCCGTGGAGAGGAAAAATATATTTTCCCATTCCAGGAGGGCGCGGATGTCATGTTTAACTCCGCCCTGATCTATGAACTTGCGGTATTAAAGCTTTACGCAGAGCCGCTCTTATTTGCAATCGACAAAGATTGTCCGGAATACGTCGAGGCAAAACGCCTGTTAAAATTCCTGGATTATTTTCTGCCGATGCCAAGTGATGGAATCAGCCAGAATTCCATTATCCGTGAATTTATCGGTGGCTCCTGTTTTCATGTATAGGGGTTGCAGTCTGGCAGGAAAAAGTGTATAGTAGAAAAGGTTTAAGTAGGACAAATGATCGCGGCCCGGCATTGCCGGGGTGAGGAAAGTCCGGGCTTCACAGGGCAGGATGCCGGATAACGTCCGGTAGAGGCGACTCTAAGGATAGTGCAACAGAAATATACCGCCCCATGTCTTAGACATGGAGTAAGGTTGGAAGGGCAGTGTAAGAGACTACCGCCTCTCTGGTAACAGGGAGGGCATATGTAAACCCCATCCGAAGCAAGACCGAACGAAAGCGTTGACGTGGCCCGCCAGCTTTAGGTAGGTTGCTTGAGGTGACTGGTAACAGTCATCCTAGATAGATGATCATTCCGGCTGTGTTTTCACAGCTTAGACATAACCCGGCTTATCGACCTGCTTAAACCTTTTTAAAAAGAAAATAGACACGAATTGATTTTGCTCGCAATGCGGGCAATTTATGTTATATAGGAGAAATTATTAAAAAATGGAGAGTAGCATGGGCGATATGGTGTGGTTAGAGGAATGTCTGAAACAGGCAAAACAGATGGGAGCATCCGAGGTACATCTCATCGAGGGCAGACCGGTAAGGTACCGTGTGGACGGGGAATTTCATAAAGGAATGGGAGAAAAACTTCCGGGATCCGCAATCCGTGACTGGTTAAATGATGCGCTGACAGAGACACAGAAAGCGGCATACACAGAAAACGGAGAACTCACGTTTACCGTTACGAAAGACGGACTGTTTCGTATGAGAGTACAGGCATATCGCCAGAGTACCGGAGATGCGGCGTGCCTTCATCTTCTTCCACTCTGCCCGCCGACGACAGAAGAGCTTCTGATCCCGGAAAAGATTCGTGAACTGTTACAACAAAAACGGGGACTGTTTCTGATCGCAGGTGCATCCGGTGCCGGAAAGACGACGACGATGGCAGCTCTTACCGGGGCACTTTTAAAAGAATCCGGAAAGAAGATCACAGTTTTAGAGGAAAACACAGAATATCTGTATCATACAGAGGAGGAAAATACTTCTCTTCTGGTGCAGAGAGAAACTGCAAGTCATACCAAAACGATGGCAAACGGTATTAAAACAGCACTGTTGCAGGATTCGGATGTGATCACGGTGTCCGGGCTGGATGGAGCAGAGAGCTTAGAGGCAGCAGTCAGGGCAGTTGAGATGGGACGCCTTGTGCTTGCAATCGTGGATGCCGAGGATAGTTTTCTTGCAATCGAGACACTATTGTCTTATGTAGATGAGTGGAATGTGGCAAAAATGCAGCAGAGACTTGCAAATGCACTGATCGGAGGTATGTCACAGCAGCTTTTGCCAAGGGAAAACGGAACAGGCAGAGTGGCAGCGTATGCCTATTATATGAATACGGATGGCGTGAAAAATCTGCTCCGCGAGGGAAAGATGGGAGCGTTGGCTTCCATGTTACAGAGCGGCGAGCGTGTCGAGGGAATGAGCATGGAGGATGCGGTGTATGAGCTTTATATGCAGAGTGTGATCTCCTCCGAGATGGCGGTTTATTACGCGCCGGATCCGAAAGAGATGCAGCGGAAAGTCCGTTTGTTCTGATAAATATAATCAAAATCTAAAATGTTTCTTAAAAGACAATAGGTTGGTTGACGTTCCATTTTTTAGGGCTTACCATTAGTGGTAAATACGAAAGGATGGGATGGCATGAAAGAAAAATTTCAGCGTTTTATGATAGGAAGATACGGAGCAGATCAGCTTTCAAGAGCTTATCTGATTACGGCACTGGTTCTTTGCATCGTATCGATGTTTGGTAGGACCGGCATTTTATACTGGGCTGGGATCGCCCTTTTGATCTACGCATACTGGAGGATGATGTCCAAAAACATCTCCAAACGTTATGAGGAGAATCAGAAATACCTGAACACGAGATATCAGGCAGCCGTCAAATGGAATAAGACAAAGACCCGTTTTGCGGAGAGAAAGAGTTATCGTTTTTACAAATGCCCGCAGTGCAGCCAGAAGGTGCGTGTTCCAAAGGGAAAAGGAAAGATCTGCATTACCTGCCCGAAATGCAGAACGGAATTTGTAAAAAAGAGCTGATAAAGGAGATTTTTTGTGTTTGGTTATATTAATATCAATCAAAAAGAATTGTCAGAGGAAAGCAAAAAAGCATATCAGGCATATTATTGCGGACTGTGCAGGAAGCTAAAAACAAACTGTGGTGCAAAAGGGCAGATGCTTTTAGACTATGATATGACATTTCTGATCGTTCTTCTGACCGGTCTTTATGAGCTGGAAAATGAATCATCCGAGATGGTCTGTGCACTTCATCCGACCAAAAAGAGGACGATCTGGACGAACGAAGTTACTGATTATGCGGCAGATATGAACCTGATCTTAGCATATTATAATCTGATCGATGACTGGAAGGATGACAAGTCCTATCCCAAGAAAGCGTTTGCTAAGATATTAGAAAAAGATTATAAACGTGTCCTGAATAAATATCCCAGACAGGTAAAAGCGATTGAAAGCTACATGGAGAAAACACAGGAAGCGGAGAAACGCGGCGAGAGCAATCTGGATCTTGTGGCAGGACTGACCGGTGAGATGTTGGGTGAGGTGTTCTGCTGGAAAGAGGATGAATGGGCAGGAGAACTCCGTACTCTCGGATTCTACATGGGCAAGTTCATTTATCTGATGGATGCCTACGAAGATTATGAGAGTGATGTGGAAAAGAACGCGTACAATCCATTGGCCTTTATGGATCAGGAAGAGACACAGGATCTGGATACCTGGTGCAGGCTGATCTTAACCAGTATGATGTCAGAGTGTGCAAAGTCTTTTGAGAGACTGCCGATCCTGCTCCATGCGGATATCCTGCGCAATGTACTTTATTCCGGAGTCTGGACGAAGTTCGAATATCTGCAGCTTAAAAAGAAAAAGACGAAAGAAAAAGCAAAGAAGAAATCACGAAAATAACGAGGTTTGAGATATGACAGATCCTTATCAGGTGCTTGGTGTGCCGAGAAATGCCTCGGATGACGAGATAAAAAAGGCTTACAGAGCATTAAGCCGTAAATATCATCCGGATGCGAATGTAAATAATCCAAACAAGGAACAAGCAGAAGAAAAATTCAAACAGGTGCAGCAGGCGTACGACCAGATCATGAAAGAAAAGCAGCAGGGAGGCGGCTATGGAGGCGGTTACAGCCAGAATGGAGGCTACAGTTACGGCAGCAACCGGAGCTATCAGAGAGCCGGGGATTCTGTACAGATGCAGGCTGCGGCAAATTATATCGTAAATCACTGCTATGCAGAGGCACTCAATGTCTTAAATGGCATTCCGTTTGCAGAGCGCAGCGCGAGATGGTATTACTACAGTGCGATGGCAAACCAGGGCGCAGGAAACAATATCGTGGCAAGAGAACATGCTACAAGAGCTGTTGAGATGGAACCGAGCAATCTGGAGTATCGTCAGTTCAAACAGCATCTGGATAATGGCGGTGCATGGTACAGCAGTATGGGAAGCAGCTATGAACGTCCATATGCAAGTGCAGGTAACTGGTGTCTTAGCATGCTGTTATTGAATATGATCTGTAACTGCTGTTGTTGCAGACCGTTTTAGATGAAACTTGGCGCACCAGACACAGAATTGAGAGTGATACATGAAAAAAATTAAAATGGATTTGCTTCAATTATACAATACGGTAAACACTATTCTAAATACGATTGATTTCAACGCTTTATTCAAGGGATTCCATAAGTATAGATTTGCATTATACACAAGCAAAGAAATTATCATTGACGGAAAAGTCCTTTCTTATCAGGACAGCTTCAGAGGAAATACAGCAGTATTTTACGAGGGTGAATACATTGCTATATGGAATATCGAATTCGATCCGATTGATGATCCCGAACAACTTGCATATTGTTTGATACACGAAATGTTCCATTGCCATCAGTATACGAACAATGAAACTCGTTACCCCTCTGATTTTGAATTACTTAATTATCCCGATGACGTTGAAAACTTTGTAAACAAATATAATGAAAACAAGTATCTTGCCGATGCTTATGAGCAGCGTGATATAGAATTATTGCGTAAATTTGCTTATATCCGTGAAATCCGCTATAAGATCTATCCTTCTATGGTGTGTCAGGAACTGAGGGCAGAAACATTAGAAGGAATGGCAGAATATATAGGCTTGAAAGCATTGAAGCTTATCAATGTCGAAAAATATCGTGCCATTGTTAATGATTATCTTGGAAAACTCAAAGCAGAAAGCGATCTGTTGTTTGATGTAAGAAGAATATCATATTTTACCGGATCAATCTATTTCCTGTGCCTGGAGCAATGCGGCTTTTCGGTCAACAATGTTTTCGAAAGCGAAGAAACGGCATATGAACAAAACTGCCTTGATATTACAGGCGTAACAGCGAAGATTATTCCTTACAGTTTTATTTTGAACAAATACAAACAACTCCGGCAAGAAAAAAGGGCGAAAGTCGAGGAGCATATCAGGCACTCCAAGTACATAGAGAGCGATGCTTTTATTTGCGGCTATGATCCTATGAATATGTTCCGCATTGACGATGTGGTATTTTGCAGTTATTTTGTTTGTATAAACGAAAACGATGAGGTAAAGACAATCAATTCTGCGGTTGCCTTAAAATTGGCGGAAGGTTCAGACCGAAGCATTGTTGGATATTACCTTTAAGTTGCGAAGATTTTATAAAACAGGCAAGTATAGGGAAACAGAACCCCTTGATAAAAGCTCAAGCGCATCAGTTGCATCCTACAAGAACGCCAGACTGTAAGGTCTGGCGTTCTTGTAGGTCTAGCGTTTATTTGTATATTTCTCTTCGCAGTATTTGCAGCGGTATACTTCTTTTTCCGGGTCGGTCAGGATGAAGATCTGGTCTAATTCCTGCTCAATGGAAGTGATGCAGCGTGGGTTTTTACACCGGATGACATTTTTGACCTGCTTTGGAAGCTGAAGTTCTTTTTTGGCAACGATCTTATTGTCCTGAATGACATTTACGGTAATATTGTGGTCGATAAAACCGAGGATATCAAGGTCAAGGGCCTCAATCGGACATTCTACTTTCAGAATATCCTTTTTGCCCATCTTGCTGCTTTTTGCATTTTTGATAATGGCAACACTGCAGTCAAGCTGGTCTAATTTCAGATCATGGTAAAGACGTAAACTCATACCAGGCTGGATGTGGTCTAATACAAATCCTTCCTGAATTCCACTGATATTTAACATAATGTAAACTCTTCCTTTCAGATAATCGGTTGCATGGATTTATACCTGGATCTCTAACAGGGTAAGGATGAGTGCCATACGGACATAGACACCATACTGTGCCTGTTTGAAGTAAGCTGCTCTCGGATCATCATCAACTTCGACCGAGATCTCATTGACACGCGGAAGCGGATGGAGTACTAACATATCCTCCTTGGCGAGATCTAATTTTGCTTTGGTCAGTACATAGAAATCTTTTAAGCGGATGTAATCCTCTTCGTTGAAGAAACGCTCTTTCTGAACACGGGTCATATAGAGTACGTCAAGTTCCGGCATGGCATCTTCGAGGCGTTCGCATTCGGTAAATGGAATGTTGTTTGCCATGAGGACATCTTCTCTGATATAGCTCGGAATACGCAGTTCTTCCGGTGAGATCAGAACGAAACGGATGCCCGGATAACGGATCAGGGCAGCGATCAGAGAGTGTACGGTACGGCCGAATTTTAAATCTCCACAGAGTCCGATCGTCATATTGCCAAGGCGTCCTTTTAAGGAACGGATCGTTAACAGATCGGTTAATGTCTGAGTGGGATGTTGATGACCGCCATCACCGGCGTTGATTACTGGAATAAGAGATTTCTGGGAGGCTACAAGAGGTGCACCTTCCTTTGGATGACGCATAGCACAGATATCTGCGTAGCAGGAAATAATACGAATCGTATCGGAGACGCTTTCTCCTTTGGCAGCGGAACTGGAATCCGCACTTGAAAAACCTAAAACAGAACCACCAAGATTTAACATGGCAGCTTCGAAACTAAGTCTGGTTCTTGTGCTTGGCTCATAGAAGCAGGTGGCGAGTTTTTTGCCGTCACATGCGTGGGCATATTTTGCCGGATGCTTCTCAATGTCGTTGGCAAGGTCTAACAGCTTGTCCAACTCTTCTACGGAGAAGTCCAACGGGTTCATTAAATGACGCATATAATCCTCCTTAAACGATATAGCCTCATTGGCATTTTTACTATCATATAATAATCATATGATAATTTCAAGAGAGCAAATTATTTACGTTATATTGACAAAATAGAAATGTATTTTCAGAAAATTTTGTCGCTTCATTCATGATCGTAGAAGGTTCACAAACATTCTGTTATTTTTGGTAATCTGCGTTTTCGTGAACGAGGATCCGCTCAAATAAAAGACCTGCCAGCATCCAGAATGGCGCGTAATCCAGCCGGATGACACCATCGATATTTGCTTTTGCATCGCTGTAATCCCAGGGGCAGAGTTCGTGTTTTTTTAACAGGGAACCGCTGAGATATTCAAAGGAAAAGATGCCAAGTGCGTAGATGCTGCCGCGTAAAAGGATTGGTTTTTCACGTAAAAGTTTAAAGACAGGAGCAATGACAGCCGCCATACCATAGATGGGGAACATCCAGAGAGAAGTCTGCCCGATCAGCCGCTTGTCATGTTTTAAGAGGGAACCGGCAGAGGTAAACACGATCTCCATGCACCATCCGGTAAGACCACAGATACAAAAATCTTTTCCAAACATAGCAGGAATCCTTTCTTTTTTCGATAGTGGATTACATTTAGTATCTGTCAAAAAAAGAAAAACATACGAAAAGAGCGGATAACTTGTAAAAAGAGAAATTACAGCATATAATAAAACAAGTGTATTCGAAAGGTGTACAATGCAGTTAAACAAATTAATAGAGCATGTGTCCTATGAGAGCGTGCACGGCAGCCCGGCAATACAGATCACAGATCTCTGCTACGATTCGAGAAAAGCGAAGCCGGGGTGTATGTTCATCTGTATCCGGGGCACACAGTCTGATGGACATGATTATGTGTTAGATGCAGTGGAACGGGGAGCTGTGGCTGTCGTGGTCGAAAAAGAGCGTATCGTGTGCGCTGCTGCAAACCGGGTACTTTACACAAAGACGGAACGGATCTGTTTTGATACGCTGTTACATACCTATCAGGCTGCAATCCTGGTAGTGCCCCGGAGCAGACTGGCACTGGCAGAATTATCGGCAGCATTTTTTGACTTTCCTGCAAGGAAGTTAAAGATGATCGGGATCACCGGGACAAAAGGAAAGACGACAACGGCTTTTTTTACAACTGCGATCCTGCGGGAAGCCGGATACAAAACCGGCATGATCGGCACGGTATGTCTGGACGATGGAAAACAGGTAACGTCGTCGGAACATACGACACCAGAGAGCTATGACTTACAGAAAATGCTGTTTCAGATGGTGGAAAACGGCTGTCAGTGCTGTGTGATGGAAGTGTCCTCACAGGGGATAAAAATGGACCGTACGGCTGGCATTTTTTTTGAGATTGGTGTATTTTTGAATATAGAGCCAGATCATATCAGTGCAGCAGAGCATGCTACATTTCTGGAATATCTTTACTGCAAGAGCAGATTATTGCAGCAGTGCAGAGTTGGGATCGTAAATCAGGATGATGTCAATACCTATAAGGTGCTGCGCGGTCATACCTGCCAGCTCGAAACTTTTTCCATGCGCGAGGGCATTGCAGGAGAGGCGGACATGGTGGCAGGGGGAATCTGCTTTTATATGGAGCAGGGGGAATTGCACAGCCGGTTCCGGTTAAGAAAGGGAACGCACAGTATGCAGCTTACGATTCCGTTTCCCGGTATCTTTAATGTATACAATGCGTTGGCAGCCACGCTGATAGCCGCTCATTTTAATGTGACAGAAGAACAGGTAAAGCGGGCACTGCAGCATCAGACGATCCCCGGCAGATGCGAAAACCTGCATATTTCAGATAAATATGTGTTTCTGATCGATTATGCGCATAATGAGATGAGCCTGCGCAATCTGCTGCTTGGTTTAAAGCAGTTTAAACCGGGGAGGCTGATCGTGATATTTGGCTGCGGGGGAAACCGTTCCGGACTGCGCAGAAACCGGATGGGAGAGACCGCAGGACTTTTTGCAGACATTACGATCCTGACATCGGATAATCCAAGATGGGAGGATCCGGAGCGGATCTTAGATGATATTGAAGAGGGCATCCGTGATACCGGAGGCAGTTATGTTCGTATCACAGACCGCAGGGAGGCAGTGCGATACGCTGTTTCAATTGCAGAGGAAAACGATATCGTAGTGCTGGCAGGAAAAGGACATGAAGACTATCAGGAGATCAGAGGAGTCAGATATCCGATGACAGACCGGCAGCTTGCAAAAGAGGCAGCCGGAGAGCAACCAAAGGAGTAGAAACAGGAAATGGAAGAATATGCGAATATCATTGTAGATATTTCCCATGAAAAATTAGATAAGACGTTCCAGTACCGGGTTCCGCAGCAGTTAAAGCAGACTATCCGGGAGGGGATGCAGGTATCCATTCCTTTTGGTGCAAGAAAGATCAAGGGATATGTGGTAGAACTGACGGATGAACCGGCTTATGAAGTAGATAAGATTAAAGACATCTATGAGGTTGTCAAAAACGGGGTCTCGATCGAAAGCCAGATGATCGCGCTGGCAGCCTGGATGCGGAAAAATTATGGCGGAACCATGAATCAGGCATTAAAGACGGTGCTTCCGGCACGTGTTAAGACAAAGGAACTGGAGAAGAAGATCGTCCGCCTTGCACTGCATCCACTGGAAGCGAAAAATCAGCTCGCGGAATACGAGCGCAAACATTCTGTTGCAAGGGCGAGACTGCTTGCTGCTCTCTTAGATCAGGGAGAACTGGAGTGGAATGTCATCACGCAGAAACTGAATGTGACAACTGCGGTCATACGGGCGATGGAGGAAGCCGGCATCGTAAAGGTGCTACGGACGACTACATACAGAAATCCGGTCGGGCATCTGTCGCAGGATGGTTATGATAAAATATTAAATGAGGAACAGCAGCATGCGGTGGATCAGATCGTATCGGATTATGAGAATAACATCCGCAAAACCTATCTGATCAAGGGTGTGACCGGAAGCGGCAAGACGGAAGTTTATATGGAACTGATCTCCCATGTGATAAAGCACGGAAAACAGGCGATCGTGCTGATCCCGGAGATCGCACTGACCTATCAGACCGTCATGCGTTTTTATCATCGGTTCGGCGACCGGGTTTCTATCTTAAATTCCAAGCTTTCCCAGGGAGAGCGGTATGACCAGAGTCTGCGCGCGCAAAACGGAGAGATCGATATTATGATCGGACCGCGTTCCGCGCTGTTTACCCCGTTCCCAGATCTCGGTCTCATTATCATAGATGAAGAACATGAGACTTCTTATAAGAGTGAGACTGTTCCAAAATATCATGCAAGGGAGACTGCAATCGAGCGGGCGCGCATGAGCGGAGCAAGCGTGGTGTTAGGTTCCGCAACACCATCCGTGGACAGTTATTACTATGCAAAACAGGGCAGATATGAGCTGATCGAGTTAAAAAAACGTGTGATGGAAAAACCGCTTCCAGCCTGCGAGATCGTCGATCTGCGCGAGGAATTAAGGAGAGGGAACCGTTCGATTTTAAGTGACAGTCTTTCAGAGAAAATGGAGGAGCGGTTAAAAAACGGGCAGCAGACCATACTTTTTATCAACCGGAGGGGAATTGCAGGCTTTGTCTCTTGCAGAGCCTGCGGTCATGTGATAAAATGTCCGCATTGCGATGTATCGTTAAGTCAGCATGCAAACGGCAGTCTACTCTGTCATTATTGTGGGCACAAAGAGCCGATGCCAAAGGCCTGTCCGGTCTGCGGATCGCGCTATATCGGAGGCTTTAAAGCAGGAACGCAAAAGATCGAGCAGGTTGTAAAAGAGCGTTTCCCAGCGGCAAGAGTACTGCGTATGGATTTCGATACGACAAGGAGCAAAGAGGGACACGAAAAGATCTTATCGGCGTTTGCCAATCAGGAAGCGGATATTTTAGTCGGTACACAGATGATCGTAAAGGGACATGATTTCCCGAATGTGACACTGGTTGGTATCCTTGCCGCAGACATGTCACTGCACAGCGGTGATTTCCATGCAGCGGAGCGGACATTTGAACTGCTGACCCAGGCGGCAGGACGTGCCGGAAGGGGAGATCTGCCCGGAGAAGTTGTCATACAGACTTATACGCCGGAGCATTACAGCATTGTGACCGCAGAGAAACAGGATTATGAAGCGTTTTACGAGCAGGAGATCGCCTATCGCAGGATGTTATCCTATCCGCCGGTTTATCATATGCTTGTTATCTTATGTACCTCAGAAGAGGAAACAAAAGCATACGAAGCGGCAAAGACGATCATGGATCATGTGGAGAGGCGGCTGCTTGAGGTATACCGGAAGGAACGGGTCATTCCGATCGGACCGACGGATGCAGCAGTGGCAAAGGTCTCGGATGTCTACCGGAAAATTGTTTATCTGAAAGCAGAGCAGTATCAGATGCTTGTGACAATAAAAGATGAAATAGAGGAACTGATGCAGGAAAACCGTCAGTTTTCCGATGTAATCGTTCAATTTGATTTTAATCCGACAAGTGGGTTTTAACAGAAGAAATGGAGGAAAAGAAAATGGCACTTAGAACAATTCGTATTCAGGGAGATCCGGTCTTAGAGAAGGTCTGCAAACCGGTTCCGGAGGTAACAGAAAAGATCAGGGATCTGATCGACGACATGATCGAGACCATGTATGAGGCAAATGGCGTTGGACTTGCAGCACCACAGGTCGGCATTTTAAAGAGGATCGTAGTCATTGATGTCGGGGAGGGACCGATCGTGATGATCAATCCATGCATCCTTGAGACATCCGGAGAACAGACCGGAGATGAGGGATGCTTAAGTCTTCCGGGCAAAGCAGGCGTTGTGACAAGACCAGATTATGTAAAGGCAAAGGCATACAACGAAGATATGGAAGAATATACCATCGAGGGAACGGCACTTCTGGCAAGAGCCATCTGCCATGAGTTAGATCATCTGGATGGACATATGTATACAGAAAAAGTAGAGGGACCTTTGCATGAGGTCACCTACGAGGAGGAAGAATAATATCAATGAGAGTAATTTTTATGGGAACACCGGATTTTGCGGTGGAGACATTGGAAGAAATCATAGCAGCAGGACATGAGGTCGTGCTTGTCGTTTCACAGCCGGACAAGGCAGTGGGAAGAAGCAAAGCGTTAAAATACACTCCGGTAAAGGCATGTGCGATCGAGCATGGGATTGAGGTATACCAGCCGGAGCGCATCCGTGATACCGAGTGTGTGGAGCATCTGAAAGGGTATCAGCCGGACATTATAATTGTTGAGGCCTTTGGACAGATCATCCCGAAAGTCATTCTGGACATGCCAAAGTATGGCTGTATCAATGTGCATGCATCTCTTTTGCCAAAATACCGTGGTGCCGCACCGATCCAGTGGGCAGTCATCAATGGCGATAAAGTGACCGGTGTTACCACCATGCGCATGGATGAGGGACTGGATACCGGTGATATGATCTTAAAAGAAGAGATAGAACTGGCAGAAGATGAGACAGGAGGAAGTCTGTTTGACCGCCTTTCCAAAACAGGTGCCACACTTTGTGTAAAGACCATGGAAGCGATCGAAAACGGAACCGCAGTCTATACACCACAGGACAGCAGTCTTGCCACACATACCGCCAAGATCCATAAAGAACTTGGAAGTATCGACTGGACGAAGCCAGCAAAAGAGATTGAGTGCCTGATCCGTGGACTGGATCCATGGCCAAGTGCATACACAAGACTTGGCGATAAGACCTTAAAGATCTGGAAGGCAAAAGTGCTTGACGAGAACACAAAAGCTGCACCGGGATGTCTGGCGAAGGTAACAAAAAATACCATCTGGGTACAGACCGGAGAGGGTGTGTTGTCTTTACTTGAAGTACAGTTAGAGGGAAAAAAACGAATGACGACAGAGTCGTTCTTAAACGGATATACCGTGGAAGAGGGAACCTATTTTAAAAAGGGATAATGGATCAAACAGAAAGGAAGGATTGGAATGCCATATTATTACTATTACTGGGATCCGACATATTTTCTTGTGATCATCGGAGCTGTGATCTGCATGATCGCATCGGCAAGAGTGAAAAGTACTTACAATAAATATTCACAGTACCGCAGCATGACCGGAATGACAGGAGCACAGGCGGCAGAGCGTATTTTAAATGCGGCAGGGATTTATGACGTGGAGATCCGTCATATTTCCGGAAATCTGACAGATAACTATAATCCGGCAAAAAAAACATTAAATCTTTCGGATGCCGTGTATGGAAGTACCTCGGTTGCAGCAGTGGGAGTTGCTGCCCATGAGTGCGGACATGCGATACAGCATCAACAGGGATATGTTCCGCTCAGTCTGCGTGCAGCAATCGTTCCGGCTGCCAATCTTGGCTCTACACTGGCATGGCCGTTGATCTTGATCGGACTTTTCTTTAATGGAAATACAGCATCGTTTTTGATCAATCTTGGAATCATCTGTTTCTCATTTGCAGTGATCTTTCAGCTTGTGACCCTTCCGGTAGAATTTAATGCCTCAAGAAGAGCACTTGTTATGCTGGAAAAACAGGGAATTTTGGGAGACAGTGAATTACCGTACACGAAAAAGGTATTAAAGGCAGCCGCGCTGACCTATGTTGCGAGTGCAGCGGCGGCAATCTTACAGTTACTTCGTCTGGTAATTCTGTTTGGAGGAAGAAACCGGGATGACTGATGGAGTAAATTTAAGAGAACTGGCACTCGGTGTTTTAATGGAAGTGACCAGAGAGGGCAGCTACAGTCATCTGGTGCTGCGTGCGGTTTTGGAGAAATACCAGTATCTGGAAAAACAGGAGAGAGCCTTTTTGACAAGAGTTTCCGAGGGCACCATCCAGCGGATGATCGAACTGGATTATATCATCGATCAGTTTTCCAGAGTAAAGGTAAAAAAAATGAAACCGGTGATCCGGAATATCCTGCGGATGTCTGTCTATCAGATGTTTTATATGGATTCGGTCCCGGATCCAGCGGCGTGCAATGAAGCGGTGAAGCTGGCAAGAAAAAAGGGATTTTCTTCTTTGAGCGGATTTGTAAATGGTGTGCTCCGCAATATCAGCAGAAACAAAGAGACGATTATCTACCCGGATGAAAAGAAAGATCCGGTTTTCGCCTTATCCGTCCGCTATTCCATGCCGGAATGGATCGTAAAAGAGTGGATCGGGGCATATGGCGTGGAGCAGACAAAATTCGTGCTGGCAGCGTTTTTAGAAGAAGAACCGATCACGATCCGCACCAATCTTTTAAAGACCACACCGGAACAGTTAAAGGAACGCCTGATCGCAGAAGGAGTCACGGTACAGCCTTTAAACGATACAAAATACAAAGGGCTTTCTTATGTGTATGCAATTTCCGGTTTTGACCATCTGCGTGCCCTGCCGTCCTTTCAGGAAGGACTTTTTTATGTGCAGGATGTCAGCTCAATGATGGTTACAGAACTGGCAGAGGTAAAAGAGGGTGCGTATGTCATTGATGTGTGCGCGGCACCGGGTGGAAAAAGCATCCATCTTGCAGAAAAAATGAACGGCACCGGAATGGTGGAGGCAAGAGACTTAACCGATTACAAGGTGTCACTCATTGAGGAAAATATCGCAAGACATCAGCTTTCCAATGTAAAAGCGGTCTGCATGGACGCTACGGTCTTTCAGAAGGAGTCGGTGGAGTGCGCTGATGTCCTGATCGCGGATCTGCCCTGTTCGGGGCTTGGTATCCTGCGGAAAAAGACAGATATCAAATACCGGATGAGCAAAGAACAGCAGCAGGAACTGATCGCATTACAGCGGAAGATCTTAGATACGGTGTGCACTTATGTAAAACACGGTGGTACCTTAATCTACTCGACCTGCACGATCAATTGTGGAGAAAACGAGGAAAATGTGGCATGGTTTGTGGAAAACCATCCGGAATTTGAACTGCAAGAGGAAAGACAGCTCTTTCCGGGAGAAGGACCGGGAGACGGGTTCTTCCTGTCGAAACTGATTCGAAAATAGGTGTAAAATATGCAGCAGGAAAAAGTGGATATCAAATCCATGAATATAACGGAATTAAAACAGTATATCGAGGAACTGGGTGAGAAGGGCTTTCGTGCCAGACAGATTTATCAGTGGATCCATCAGAAACAGGTTTCTTCTTTTGCAGAGATGACCAACATTTCAGCATCCCTGATACAGAAACTGGAGGAAAACTGTTTTCTTACAGTGCTACAGAAGGAAGACGTGCAGATATCCAGACTGGATGGAACAAGAAAATATCTGTTTGGACTTTTTGATGGCAATGTCATCGAAAGCGTCCTGATGAAATATAAACATGGCAATTCCGTCTGTATTTCTTCGCAGGTAGGCTGTCGGATGGGCTGTCGGTTCTGCGCCTCCACGCTGGATGGATTGCAGAGAGGGCTGACCGCAGCGGAGATGATCGACCAGATCTATCAGATCGGGAAAGACATCGGAGAGCGTATCTCCAATGTGGTCGTGATGGGAACCGGAGAGCCGCTCGATAACTTCGAAAATTTGTTAAAGTTCATCGAACTTTTAACGGATGAGAACGGACTTCATATCAGCCAGAGAAATCTGACTGTATCAACCTGTGGCATCGTGCCAAAGATCAGGGAACTTGCAGATCACAAATTGCAGATCACACTGGCGTTGTCACTGCATGCTTCCAGTCAGGAAAAACGACTGGAACTGATGCCGGTTGCCAACAAATACGAGCTTTCTTCTGTCATAGAAGCCTGCCGTTATTATTTTGAGCAGACCGGACGGAGAGTCAGCTTTGAGTACAGTCTGGTTGCAGGGGTCAATGATACGAAAGAGGATGCAAGGGAGCTTTCCGAGCTGATCCATGGGATGAACTGCCATGTCAATCTGATCCCGGTCAATCCGATCAAGGAACGCGATTTCGTGCAGCCTGATCTGCACGCGATCAAGACATTTCAGAGCCGGCTGGAAAAGAATGGCATTACCGTTACGATCCGCCGAGAAATGGGGCGCGACATTGACGGGGCATGCGGACAGCTGAGGCGAAAACATATGCAGAATCAGACAAAAGAATAGACGAAAAAACAGGAAAAAGAAGGGCAGGAGAGTGTATCTCTTGCTCTTTTTGCGCTTGTGTGCTAATATTAGAAGATGTGAAAATGTGTGGAGGCAAAAGGGATTAGAGGACAGATTTTAGAAAGGTAGGAATAAAATAGGATGAAGACGTTTTCCATGACGCATATCGGACAGCGACGGGAAATGAATCAGGATTACATGTATACGTCAGAGACTGCTGTTGGAAATCTGCCGAACCTTTTTCTGGTAGCAGATGGAATGGGCGGTCATGCAGCAGGAGAATATGCTTCCAGATTTACCGTAGAAAAGCTGGTAGAAAAGATAAAAGAATCATCACAGACAGAGCCGGTAGCACTGATGAAAGAAGCAGTGGAGCAGGTAAATGCCATGCTGCTTGCGGAGGCAAATGCAGACCGCGCAAAGGCAGGAATGGGCACAACGATCGTTGCAGCAACTGTAATAGGAGAAAAACTATATGCAGCAAATGTCGGCGACAGCAGGCTCTATGTTATTAACGAGGAGAGTATTACACAGATAACCAGAGACCATTCTCTGGTAGAAGAGATGGTACGGTTAGGAGAGATGAATAAAGAAGATGCCAAGGATCATCCGGACAAAAACATCATAACCAGGGCAATTGGAGTGATGCCGGAGGTGGCACCTGACTTTTTTGAGATCAGTTTAAAGGATCAGGATATGATATTGATGTGTTCCGACGGACTTACCAATATGATCGATGATATCGACATCAAGAAGATCGTACTGGGGCAGAGGGACATTGTGGAAAAAGCAGAAAAATTAGTGGAAACCGCAAATCAAAATGGTGGCAGGGATAATATTACGGTAGTCTTAGTAGAACCGTTTTCTGATGAGGTGAAAGTATGTTGACAGAAGGAATGTATATAGCGGATCGCTATGAGATCATAGGAAAAATTGGTGCTGGCGGTATGTCAGATGTCTATAAGGCAAAGGATCTGACACTCGGTCGTTTTGTTGCGATCAAAGTGCTCAAAAGTGAATTTTCAGATGACATCAACTTTGTTACGAAATTTCGGACAGAAGCACAGTCGGCAGCAGGATTGGAACATCCGAACATTGTAAATATCTATGATGTCGGAAGTGAAAATGGAATGCACTACATTGTAATGGAATATGTAGAGGGCATTACCTTAAAGACTTACATCGAAAAAAAGGGACAGCTTTCTTTTAAAGAGGCAGTCAGTATTGCAATACAGGTCGGCAGAGGAATTGAAGCCGCACACAATAAAAATATCATCCACAGGGATATCAAACCGCAGAATATCATGATATCAACAGAGGGAAAAGTAAAGGTAACGGATTTTGGTATTGCCCGCGCGGCAACTTCCAATACGATCAGTTCCGACGTGATGGGCTCCGTGCATTACTCTTCTCCGGAACAGGCGAGAAACGGATTTGTGGATGGCAAGAGTGATATCTATTCACTGGGTATCGTGATGTATGAGATGGTAACAGGACGTGTGCCGTTTGATGGTGATACTACGGTTGCGGTGGCAATCCAGCATTTACAGGAAGAAATGGTTCCACCAAGTGCCTATGCACCAAATCTTCCGATCAGCATGGAAAAGATCATTTTAAAATGTACGCAAAAGAGCGCGGACCGCAGATATGAGTCGATGGCAGCCTTGCTTGCAGATTTAAGAAAAGCACTGATCAGCCCGGATGAAGATTTCGTTGTGATGGTTCCACAGGCAAGTCAGGATAAGACCAGAGTCATCGGTGCAGATGATCTGAGCAAGATCCAGAAACAGGCAGGAAGTGTCTATTTAAAACAGGAAGAAAAACTTCCGAAGATACAGCCGGTATATGAGGAAGAGGAGCCGGATGACGATGAGGATGAATACGATGACGAAGAGGGCGAGATCAATCCGAAATTAGAGAAGGCGATCACAATTATGGGAATCGCTGCAGCAGTTGTCATTGTGATCCTGATCATCTATATTGCAGTGCATCTGTTTGGAGGCATTTCTTCCGGCAAGAAAAATACTGCAAACACAGAGACAACACAGACAGAGACACAGAAGGACAGCAGCACAACAGAGAAAGACAGCAGTATCAAAGATGGTGTTTCTGTTCCAAGCGTAGCAGGTATGAGTTTTGATGATGCAAAAGCAGAACTGGCGAAATACAAACTTGGCATCCGTCAGGCAGGAACCGTTTCTTCGGATACAGTGGACAAAGATCTTGTGGTAAGCCAGCAGCCGGAGGCAAATGAGACCGTAGAGAAAAATTCTACGATCGAGGTAACTTTAAGCAGCGGAAAGGGCAGCATTGATATTCCTAACGTGGTTGGCAAGAGCGAAGCAGATGCAGTCGCAGCGCTTGGAACCACCTTTAACTGCAATAAATCGTATGCTTACAACTCTGATGTTCAGGAAGGTTATGTCATTTCCCAGAGCCCGGAGAGTGGCACACAGGGAAAAGAGGGCGATACGGTCACTTTGGTGATCAGCCAGGGAGAGGAACTGGTGACGGTTCCAGATGTAACTACAACTTATAAGTCAGAGGAGCAGGCAAAAGCATTGCTTTCTGATTTTAACGTAAATGTTACAACAAAATACAGCCAGACCGCAGAGGGTATTGTCATCGGACAGAGTATCGATGCAGGGAAACAGGTTGCAAAGGGAACTTCCATTACGATCACTGTCAGCCTTGGAGAAGAGCCGGCAGAGGTGGTAACTACCACAACTTACAAGTTAAATATCCGCATTGAACTTCCGGCAGATTCTTCTAATATTTCCGGTGCAGATATCGTACTGTATGGAAAATCCGGCGGTGTACTGGCATCCTGGCCGGGAAAATCCGTTTCAGAGTTTGGCAGCGATGGACTGACACTGACCAAGACAGGTCTGTTAGAGGATAGTGGTTCCATTGTGATTACCTGGATCGACCTGAATGGAAATGCGTGTGGAGAGCAGACCAATAACATTACATTCCAGAAGGAATCATAAGCAGGGGAGTTATGCAGGGAAAAATCATAAAGGGAATTGCCGGTTTTTACTATGTCCATGTGGCAGAAAATGGCGTTTATGAGTGCAAGGCAAAGGGAGCCTTCCGCAATCAGAAGATAAAGCCTCTGGTCGGGGACAATGTAGAGATCGCAGTGATTGACGAACTTGAGAAAAAGGGAAATATAGAGCAGATCCTGCCGCGGGAAAATGAACTGATCCGTCCGGCAGTCGCCAATATTGATCTGGCACTTGTTATTTTTGCAGCTGCAAAACCAAAGCCGAATTTTAATCTGCTGGATCGGTTTTTGATCATGATGGAGTATCAGAAAGTGCCGGTCACGATCTGTTTCAACAAAAAAGATCTGGTGACGGAGGAAGAACTTTCATCTATCTGCCAGATCTATGCAGACTGCGGTTATGATGTCCTGACAGTGTGTGCAAAAGAAAACATCGGAATGGAAAAACTGCATGCGGTATTATCTGGAAAGACAACGGCAGTAGCAGGACCGTCGGGAGTTGGAAAATCCTCGATCATTAACCGGTTACAGCCGGAGATTGAGATGGAAACCGGAAGCATCAGTAAAAAGATCGAACGGGGACGCCATACGACACGCCATTCCGAGATCATACCATTACAGGAAGAACACACCTATATTATGGACACGCCCGGTTTTTCCACATTAAATGTTCCGGGATTTGAAAGGGAAGAACTGGCACAGTACTATAAAGAGTTTTCACAGTATGAGCCGTATTGCAGGTTCCAGGGGTGCAGCCACATCCATGAGCCGGACTGCGGGGTCAAAGAGGCACTTGCTGAAGGAAAAATCTCACAGGTGCGGTATGAAAATTACAAATTACTGTACGAGGAGCAAAAAGACAGAAAACGATACTAGAACGAAGCAACAGGAGCATGGAGGAAAAAATGAATTGTTTATCACCGTCGATTTTATCCGCTGATTTTAGCAGATTGGGAGAACAGATTAGGGAACTTGACGAGGCAGGAGCACAGTATGTCCATATTGATGTCATGGATGGTATGTTTGTGCCGAGCATTTCTTTTGGTATGCCGGTAATCCGTGCGATCCGTGGATGCAGTGACCGGATCTTTGATGTGCATCTGATGATCGAAGAGCCGGGACGCTATATTGCAGATTTCGCGGAAGCCGGAGCGGATCTGATCACGGTCCATGCAGAGAGCTGCAAGCATTTAGACCGTACGATAGAGTCAATCAAGGAAAGAGGACTGTTGGCAGGGGTGGCATTGAATCCGGCAACACCGGTTTCTGCGATCTCCTGTCTGCTTGAAAAAGTGGATATGGTGCTGATCATGACAGTAAATCCGGGCTTCGGAGGTCAGAAACTGATCCCTTATACCGTAGATAAAGTACGTGAGTTAAAACAGCTGCTGGATGAAAAAGGCTTAAAGACAGATATTGAAGTGGACGGTGGTATCAACCTGTCCAATGTCAGGGAAGTCATGGAAGCGGGAGCCAATATCATTGTGGCTGGAAGTGCTGTTTTTAGCGGAAATGTGACAGAAAACACCGAGAATTTTTTAAAGATCATCAATGGTTAGGATGAGAGAGCATGAAACATTTTTTTGTTATATCCGGCGGTACGATCAAGGATGATTTTGCACTGGAATATATGGAGAGTGCAGAGGAAAAAACACTGATCGCAGCCGATTCGGGAATGGATTTTTTATATCGGAATAACAGAAAGCCGGATGTGATCGTGGGCGATTTTGACTCAGTGGAGTCTGAAGCTCTGGCATATTTTAGGACAAAAGAGGGAATCACCTGGTATCCTCTGGTGCCGGAGAAGGACGATACGGACACCGAATTTGCAGTGCGCACAGCACTTCGGATGGGAGCAGAGAAGATCACAATCTTAGGTGGAACCGGAAGCCGCCTTGATCATGTGTTTGGAAACGTGGAACTGCTCGGCATCGGGATGGAGCAGAATGTCCCGATGGAACTGGTTGACGCAAACAATCGTATCTGCATGATAAAAAGTGGGATCACGTTAGAAAAGAGCAGCCAGTTTGGAACTTATGTTTCGCTGATCCCCTATACGGAATGTGTGCAGCATCTGTACCTTACCGGGTTTAAATATCCGTTGGCGGATGTCACTTTAAAAGGATTTTGCAGTCTTGGTGTCAGCAATGAAATTGTGGAAGATACCGCAGAAATCCGGTTTGACGGAGGAATTTTGCTCGTAACAGAGTCGAGAGACTGAGAAAAGTATCCCCTGGCAGATTGCCAGGGGATTTTTTTGCTTTTTTTCAATCAGGTACAATACCGAAATGTTTTATCTGTGGCAATTCGGGCAAAGATGAGTCCTAAGGGGAGTGCCAGAATGATAAGCAGTGCGGATGCAAGCCATGAGGCAGCAACCGTCAGATTCATAATCCCAAGGTTATAAAATCCTTTATACAGATACAATCCGGGGACCATGATCACAATGGATGGAACCGTGATTGAGATCCTTGGGTATCCGGCGACTCCCTTTAAGGTGGAGGCAAGAATTCCTGCGATAAAGGCACCAATAAAGGCAGCGGCAGCCGGCGGAAATGCAGAAAGATCGATCAATTCCAAACGTATCGTATTTGATACAGCACCTATGATACCCGCAGCGGTAGCAAGCCGGATAGGACTGTTAAACATAATAGAAAATCCTAATACCCCTAAAAAGCTGGCTAACAGACGAAGGACGATCCATTGCCATAATGCCAGATTTAAAGGAAGAAATGAAATTGGTTTGAGTCCAAGCAGCATAGCAAGGATCCAGGCGGTCATAGTTGCAACTGTTATAATGAGCAGGGAATACATGAGTCTTTCCATTCCGGAACGCATATCCAGTTTGGCAAGGTCGATCCCACTCGTGATAAATGGAAAACCTGGAATGATAAACAGCATGGAACAGATATATCCGGATTCGTGCAGGAAGTTTACGGAAAATATGATCTCCAACAGCTTTAGCAATGCTGTATAGGTAAGGCAGGCGGCGGATACAGAGGAAACAATACATAAAAATAAAGTAAAGTGATGTTTGGAAAGTTTGCATCTTAAATAGTTCCCTGTTCCGGCTCCGACAAAAGCACATAACATTTCAACGATGCCGCCACCAAGGAGGAAGGTAAAAGCACCACATGCCAATGCGGCAGAAATGGCAAGTGCAGCAGGAGAATATAATCCATGGATCCGTTCAATCTCATCCAATACAGAATGTATTTTTTCACAGCTTTGGGTAAGATGACATTCTTTGAAATCGGAGATAAACTTTTCCAGACGATTCAGCTGTGAAGTGTTGACACCGGTGTTTGTCAGACACAAAGACTGACTGAAGCTGTTGTTTCCATCAAAGCAGGTGTAATTAATAGACATAAGTCCGATATCAACGGTACAGGTGATGGACATAAGTTCTGACAGTTCGTTCATTGAGCTTCGTACCCGCCAGGCACCTGTTCCACAGGCAAGCATCATGATACCTACCCGTCCTATGACAGATGCCTTTGCGGTCAGATCTGCCTCTGTGATAGGGGCAGGGTCTGTTTTATCGGCATAATCATGCCAGTGGATTTCCATATGATTTTTTTTGATGACCGGCTGATGATTGACTGTTCTCATATTGTGCTCCTTCTATTGATTATAGATCCAGGATATTGCTTCCGGCTGATTTTAGCATTTCTTCACGGCAGGATAGAACGAGTCCGTCTATGACACCAAGGTGTTGAAGCATTTTCGCTTCAAATTGATGGATGGGTAAAAGAACACCAAGTTCATCAAAAGGTTTGCCGGATCTGCAGCCGGATTCCTGACCGTAGTAAACAATGGCAGAAAATGCCTCCTTTTGTATTTCATGAAACGTAGACCAGATTACGTCATATGCCTGTGCTTCCGTCAGATTCATTTTTTTCGTGTCCGGAAGAGCATATAATACAAGGACTCCCCGTTCTTTATTTTCGGGTTGTTCGCAGATATTCGTGCCGGATGTATAATACCGGATGAGATCATAACCATCTGCAAGATAAAGTTTGGAGCGTGGAGCAGCATGATGTGATTCGTAAACTTCATGAAATTTTTTATATTCATGTTTGGTAACCAGCTCTTTTTTATCCTCTAACAGATTTCCGTCTGCATCGGTTAATAAGACCGGATTCTCACCGGATTTCCCGTGAAAACGTTTTGGGATCAGATATGCTTCTTTCAGAAGATCAAACATGCTGCGATTACACAGTTCCAGTAATACCGCACTTACGTCCCCATTTTTGTACGCATTGAGCAAAACTTCTGCAAAATGATGCGGATCTGGATCAGCAGATCTGTTGTCATCGGATAAATGTTCATAAAATATTTCTGCGAGCCTTTCGCAGGATTCGTTTGAGGAAAGGATTCTTGAAAATATATTTTCAACTTCTTCTTCTCTTGGCAGTACCAAAGACATAAGATCATCTCCTTAAAAATTCTTTGAATGGATTAATTTTTAACATGTATTTCCTGATTGCAGTAAATGCATCTGTATTTTTTAGAGGCGGACATCCTGAATATGTGGTCACAGTTTCCTTCCACATTCGTGATGCAGCGTGGATTGCGACACTGAATGACATTTTTTAATTCATTTGGTGGAATAGGATGAAGTTTTTGAGTGACCACCCCATCTTTTATACAGATGAGGGTAATCCCATCATCCAGATATCCCAGAATATCCAACTGAGGGAGCGTCGATATTCCCTCAATTTTGATTAAATCTTTTTTCCCATATTTTTTACTTTTTACATATTGTAAAAGAGCAATGGACTGATGGATGGTTTCAAGGTGTAGAAGCTGATATATTTCCATGCCTCTCCCAGCAGGAATATGATCGATGACAATTCCGTTTTGGATGGACTCTACGTTTAGCATGACAGCACCTCCTCTCCGGTTATTGGGTCAGGAATGTCGAGCAGTGCCATAATAAGTGCCATTCTGACATAGACACCGTTTTGTACCTGATCAAAATAGGCTGCCCGTTTGTCCTCATCTACATCAAGAGAAATTTCATCGATCCTCGGGAGAGGATGGAGAACGGGCATATCTGGAGATGCAAGCCGGAGCTTGTCTTTGGTTAACATATAGGTTCCTTTTAACCGGATATAATCTTCTTCGTTAAAGAAACGTTCTTTTTGCACACGTGTCATATATAAGAGATCCAGTTTAGGTAAGGTATCTTCCAGACTGGTCACTTCATCGTATGCTATATTTGCAGGCTTGAGTGTATCCTCGATTAGATAATCAGGTACTCTCAATTCATCCGGAGAGATAAAATAAAAATGGTTATCTGGATATCGGACAAGACTGTTTACGAGCGAATGAACTGTACGACCGAATTTTAAATCCCCACAAAATCCAACAGAAAGGTGGTCAAATCTGCCTTTTCTCTGACGGATCGTCATCATATCAATTAAAGTCTGTGTCGGATGATTGTGACCGCCATCTCCGGCATTTATAATCGGTACTTTTGAATACATGGAAGCGCGTAGGGGGGCACCTTCTTTTGGATGTCGCATAGCAATAATGTCGGCATAACAACTGACTACACGGGCAGTATCAGCAACGGTTTCCCCCTTGGTTGCACTGGATTGGTCTGCACCGGAAAATCCAAGAGTACGGCCACCAAGATTTAGCATGGCTGCTTCAAAAGAAAGGCGGGTTCTAGTGCTCGGCTCATAGAAAAGCGTTGCAATTTTTTTACCTTCAGCAACATGAGCGTAATCGGATGGATGTCTGGAAATCCGATCTGCCAGATCCAAAATCTGGATGGTTTCTTCTTTGGTAAGATCCAATGGATCAATTAAGTGTCTCATAGCCATTCTCCCTTTAATAAGTATTGATCGCGCTCTGCTCCTACGGAAATAAATTGTATTTCGTGATCCAGCAACTCTTCGAGATAAGTGATGTAGGATTTTGCATTGTCAGGAAGTTGAACCCAACTGTCACAGGAAGAAATATCTTTCTTCCATCCCTGCATATATTTGATCACTGGTTCGTAGGAATCCAAATTTTCCAACGGATCAAATTCATCAATGAGTTGTCCGTTTTTGCGATAGCCAACAATGACCGGTATTTCGTCCAGACTACCAAGCACATCAAGTTTTGTCAGCGCAATTTTATCTGCATTCTGACATTTTAGTCCATATCGGCTGGCAACAGCATCAAAAGGACCAACCCGACGTGGACGTCCCGTAGCTGCTCCATATTCGCCACCTGACTTTCGAAGCAGTTCCATCCATGCTTCAGGCATTGCATTTTCTGCTACAAACGGACCCGCACCAACACATGTGGAGTATGCTTTTAAAACACCAACAACATGTTCGAGCTGTTCCCCTGGGATGCCGGCTCCGATCGGACCATAGGAAGAAATTGTAGAAGAACTGGAGGTGTATGGGAAAATACCATAATCGATATCCCTCATTGCACCAAGCTGGGCCTCCAGAACGACTTTTTTCCCGGATTTAAGAGAACTTTCCAGATAGGCACCGGTATTGCAGATGTAAGGAGCAAAGATTTGGGCTTGCTTCCTGCACCAGGAAAGCAAAGCAGGGTAGGACATAGGCTCCTGATGGTAACATCCGGCAAGTTCCAGATTTTTTGCCTCTAATATGGTTTTCAGATGTGCCTGCACATTTGGTTCTTCAAGGTGTAAAAGATCCCCGAGCCGAATGGTCTTTTTGCGGTACTTATCGCTGTAGGCATAGGCAATGCCACGTTTGGTCGAACCAAATGCAGAGCCTGATTTAGCAAGGCGGTCTTCTTCCAGTTCGTCCTGCACACGATGCCATGGCATGGAAATGGTAGCTTTTGAGGATAACTTCAGATTGTCAGGAGTTACCCGGATTCCTTTTTCCCGGATCTGAGAAATTTCTGCTGCCAGATGTTCTAAATCTACGACCATACCATCACCTAATATGCAGATCACATCAGGGTGCAGGATACCGGAAGGAAGAAGATTCAAGACGAACTTTCCCTGTTCTGTTACGACGGTGTGTCCTGCATTATTGCCACCCTGATAGCGAACAACAATATCTGCTGTTTCGGCTAACAGATCGATCACTCTGCCTTTTCCCTCATCACCCCAGTTGATACCTGTTACTGCTGTTAGCATATTGTAGCCTCCTTTGTGTTGCTTTTTTTATCCTGATTTATTATACTGACAGTACAGAAATATGTAAAAACTATTATTGATATAGCTGTCATCAGCTTTGTTTATGCCAGGGAGACAATGTTATGAATGTAAATTTTGAATATTACAGAATATTTTATTATGTTGCAAAATATAACAATTTTACCAAGGCAGCACACGCATTGGGAAACAGTCAGCCCAATGTCACACGGGCAATGAATTGTCTGGAGAGTGCAGTTCAATGTACGCTGTTTGTCCGCACAAATCGTGGCGTGCGGCTGACCCCGGAAGGGGAACGGCTCTATACGAGAGTGGCAGCTGCAATGTCGCTGTTTCAGGCGGCAGAAGACGAAATGATGGAAAGTGCAGAGTTGAAACAGGGGAGTATAGCGATCGGAGCAAGCGAGACGGCACTTAGTATTTATCTGTTAGAAAAACTCAGGCGTTTTCATATAGAATATCCGGGCATCCGGCTTAAAATATATAATCATTCGACTCCACAGGCTGTGCTGTCAGTCAAAAGCGGTGAGATTGATTTTGCAGTTGTAACAACGCCAACGCAGGCAAATGAGCCATTGAGGGAGGTGAAATTACAGTCATTTCGAGAGGTTTTAGTGGGGGGAAGAACATTCACTGCGCTGGGAAGCCAGGAACTTAGCTTAGTGGAACTTCAGGATTATCCATTTATCTGTCTTGGAAAAGAAACGATGACATACCAGTTTTATCGTGAACTTTTCTTAAAACATGGATTAGAATTGAAACCAGATACAGAGGTAGCTACCACAGACCAGGTCCTCCCATTGGTGAAATATGAATTAGGACTGGCATTTCTTCCGGAGCCAATGGCCAGAAAGTCTATTGCACAACATGAGATTATCCCGATTACATTAAGGGAAGAGATCCCGGAAAGGGAGATCTGTATGGTATATGATTCGAAACGACCAATGAGCGTGGCTGCACAGAAATTGAAAAAAATATTAGTGGAAGAAGATATAAACGGAACCTTTGGGAAAAAAGTCTTGACTTAAAGTATACTTTAACTTGTATGATAAGGCAGCAGATGCGGTAAAAGCAGCGACAGAGATCGAATACCGGTTCATCGATACCGCACAGGCATATGAAAACAGATGCAGAGGTAGATTTTGAAATCACTGTGGAAGATATGGAGACACTTAAGAAGTTCAAGAAAATCGAGAATTATGCTGCAAACAGCGGTTCCCCAGTATATGGAGGAAAACTTTAATGGAGGAAACAAAATGTTCTTACAGGAAGACAATTCATATAATGATATAAGGCAAAAATCACTGAACCAATGGCTTGATGAAATGGAAAAACACGAGGACATTGCTGTGCGAGGCGGTGTGAAACTGACTCGTGAGTATATACAGTATTTAAATGATGAAATAAATCGTCTTAAGGAAGAAAATGCACTTAAAAATGAGTATCTGAAAAAGATGTCTAAGAGACAGTAAATGGAAAACTCTGGAAAGAAAATGCAAAATAAAATGGGATCAAGTATAAAATACGGACTTCTGGGTGAGGTCCGTATTTTTTTCTATAGAAAATACCATGTTACGTTAAAATACGAAAACTGTGATTTTTATAGAGTAAGAGGCAATATCACTAAAAATTAGAATTGTAGAAGCCCTTTCACAAAAAAAGAGGGACAAATTTTGTTACATTTTCACAAAGATAGTAAGAAATACTAGAAACTTGTAGGAATATACTTTATACTACAAGAGAAATGTTTCTGGATAAATAAGAGTTTAAGGAGAATGAGTTATGAGAAAAAAAGAAATTGCAAAAAAAATAATGGCAGCACTTATGGTGCTTGCTATGTTGGTTACAAATTTAATGGTATATCAGCCGCAGATGGTAGAAGCGGCAGCAAAGAACCGGATCACACTGGAAAGTAAATATAAGACACTGTATGTGGGGGAAGCTTATACTCTGAAAGCAACTGCCTTGTATAAAGACGGAAAAGTGTGTGCATCTTTGAAGAAAAAGTATAACACACAGCAGCTTTCTTATAAGTACTTCCGTTTTTCTTCCAGCAATAGCAAGGTTGCAACAGTGTCAAAAAAAGGTATGGTAAAGGCAAAGAAAAAAGGCACGGTTACCATTACTATGACACATATCTATGATCACAGAATCAAGACATCTGTGAAGATGCAGGTAAAGGCAAAGAAAAAGGGTAAGATCACTCTGGCGCAGAAATCTGCCACGATCGGAGTTGGTAATACAGTGAAGATTTCTGTAAAGAGTGTAAAAAACATGGGTGGAAAGGCAATGAAGTACACCACAAGCGATAAGAGTATTGCAACGGTATCAGATAAGGGTGTTGTTACTGGAAAGAGTGCAGGAGAAGCAACAATCACAGTAACCTCTGTGCTGAACAAAAAGAATAAGACCACATTCAAAGTAACTGTAAAATCACAGGACTTAGTAGACACTGTAGTTGATCCAACTGGAACAGCAAAAATCGTATTGGCACAGAATGAGGTAACCCTGGCACCGGCAAGCAGTTTTGATGGAGAAAGTGGACATGTAGATTGTCATTTCTGCCGTTCTGCTCTGGCAAACAAAAAGAGCTATGGACAGGCACAGATCAAGGTAAGCCGGGTAAGCGGTTTGACAAGCAGTGCGGTAACTTATCAATCAAACAATACCTCTGTTGCAGAAGTATCATCTACCGGATTTGTAACACCGAAGAGAGCAGGTGTTGCAGTGATTACGGTGGCATCTAAGAGTAATCCGGGAGTTACGGCAGAGTATAGGGTAACGGTTAAAAATTTGGCTGCATATGTGATGTATCAGGATTTTGACAGATTAAGGTTAGAGCCGGATGAACACGAAAAAGAGTATGCTGATAAGTATCGTAATGGATATAGAACATTCAACTTGGATATTGAGGTATATCCGGAAACAGCAGATAACAGAAATTATACCGTAACAAGTAGTGACGAAAGTGTAATTCAGCCAGAAATGAATTATGATTATGGAACATCGGATTGTGTCCTTATCCTTAAGAGTAAAGGAACGGCAACCCTTACCATCAAATCAGATGACGGCTATGTAACAGAAAAATGGACGATCGAGGTATGCAATGGAGATCATTTACATGGACTTGGTGCAGAATGAAAAAATAGTAGGAGGAGATAACAATTTTAAACAGGAAAAAAACTAAATATAGAAATACAGGAAAAAGAGTCCTGGCAGCGTGTGTATTACTGGGTGCTACGCTACTATTGGGCACTTATGTAAAAGCAGCTAATGCGGTTGTATCAAACTCAACGACAAATGGGCAGAAAAAGGTCGTTATGACGGATAACGGATCAAATAGCGGCGTTTTTGTTGGGCGGTATAAGTTTAATTATACTGGTAACTGTAATTATTTTCAGGAACTGGGGGATAACAGTAGCACCTGGAAAATAGATAAGAGTAAGATAAAAAACACTGGAAGTACAAAGGCAAAGAAAGAAGCAAAGAGTGTTTTAGGAAGCAGCATTACCAACAGTACAACTGCAAAGTTGAAAAAAACGGGCAACAGCAATGGAAACATTAAGGCAGCCTATCTGGTATGGCAGACCAGACAGCCGGTGGGAACCGGAAAAGAAGGACAGGCGATTGCAATGGTGGATCCGAATGGGAAAGCCTATAAAGTCAGTGCGGCAGCATCTGTTGTAGATCGGCGTAAGGCAAAGGGTGCCTGGGATTATAATTCTATCTATTGTCTGTATGCGGATGTAACAAACATTGTGACCGGAAATGCCAGTGGAGGAAAAGGTAAATTTGGTATGTATACGGTCTGCAATCTTCCTATCTGGGATTTAAAGACCTCTGCGCATACAGGTGGCGGTGGTGGTTCCTTTGCTGTGTGGGAGCTTGTTGTGATCGAAGAGGGCAACGATTTTCCTATCAGAGCCTGTACCTTATCGATGACAAGTACTTTTTCACTGGATGGTAATCTGGATGCAATCAGTTTACCAATAAGTACATCATTAGGAAGATATGTAAGAACCAGAGCCAATGATAAACAGGACGTAACTGGACAGCTTTTCTTTTCTGGATCGGGCAAGCAAAACAGCAAGACAAGTAAATATGTGACAACATTTTCGATGCAGAATGATAAAAAGGAGACAACGGGAACGCTTACGCAGAAAGGACAGATGGGAACGGAAATTTCCGGAAGTTCTATCTGTGTCAGTATCACAGATTTCAATGAGAAAAAATTTTATGACTCATCCAGTGCAACATTCTCCCTGAAGGGACAGTCCTATGTAAATGGTGCAGGAGTAACGGTATATCCGTATGCTTCCGTCTATATGCTTGGTATGGCGGTAGACATAGCACAGCCGACTTTCTCCGGTGGACAGGTAACCACAGTAAATGCAGATGGAACAGTAACGGTCAGTGCTGCAGATGGAAATGCCATTAAGAACACGACAACCAAACAGGGGAATACAGGATATTATGATGGAAAACTTGTAGTAACACTGGATAATGCACTTGAACCGGTAGATACCGATAATATTACATTGAGTTATTATAATGCAAAAACAGATGAAACAGTAACAGTGAAAGGAAGTTACAGTAATCATGCGATTACGTATGATTTTAAAGAAAAAAAGCAGCTTAATAACTACACCAATGGCAGTTATTTGTCTTACAGTATCCCCTGTAAAGTAACTGATCCGACAGCGGCACAGTTTAATAATTCACATCAGTTAAGCGGCACCCTATATTCCAGAGGAGCGAAAACCGGTGTAGTTATTGATAACCTGCACCGAAGTGAATCCAGTGCAAAACTGGAAAGCTATACCGTGCACTATGATGGAAATGGTGGCGATGCAAGCAATATTGCTGATATGCAGTGTAAGCTCAATGTATCTTATCAGATAACAAGCGAAAAGCCGACTAGGGATGGTTATATCTTTTCCGGGTACTGGGCAGATAATGCAGATGGAAGCGGAAATAAATACGTGGCAGGAAGTTCATTCTCAAACTTAGCTGCTGTAGGGCAGACAAAAACACTCTATGCGCAGTGGCAGTTAGAAACAGCTGCATATACTGTAAAGCATTGGAAACAGAAGTTAAACGTAACAGCAGGTTCGCAAAATGAAAGTAATTATGAACTGGCAGAAACGGAAGTATTTACAGCGCAGGTCGGAAGTGTGGTATCTCCGGCAGTCAAGACATATACAGGGTTCAAGAGCCCTGCAGTGCAACAGGGTACCGTGGAATCGGATGGGTCACTGGTCATCCAATACTATTATGACAGACAAAGCTACCTGGTAACCTTATATGCCGGAACCGGTATCGAGAGTACATCGGGAGGCGGCAGTTATTTGTATGGAAATACGGTAAACATATCAGCAACGTTAAAAGAGGGTTATCATTGGAAAAACTGGACCGGTACATACCAGACCGATCAGCAGTCATACAGCTTTACCATGCCGGCACAGAATGTGACCATGACAGCAAATGCAGAGGCGAATACCTATACGATCCGGTTTGATCCGAATGGCGGTACCGGACATATCGATGATATCGTAACGACTTATGATACAGACGTAACACTGCCAGATGCAACTGATATTTATAAAAAGTATACCTTAGATGGTGTTAATGTGACCGCTGATGTGGTATCGGGTGCTATTCCGGAAGATATGATCGTCCAATCAGATGTTCCAGATGAGGAAAATCTGGATGAGGAAGAACAAGATACCGGAGATGCAGAAAAAGAAGAACTGCAATTTGAAGAGCCTGAAACGGAAGTAACAGATCCAGACATGGAAGAAACCGAACTGCCAGAGGATGACGAGAACAGAGATGCCGATTTAGACAGTGAGGAAGAGCAGAAAGCAGCACAGTCATTAAAAAGGGCTTATAAATCTGTATTTCTGGGATGGGCGTTATATGATGACAAGGACAAATTGATCCCGACTTGGAAAGCAGAAGAGGTTGTAAAAAATCTGACCGCGGAAGATGGCGGAGAGGTCACATTATATGCGGTCTGGGATGACTGTCCGTGGATTAAGGCGACAGATCTATACTTTTCATTGGAGCAGGCGCAGAACGGATCTATTACAGAGTTGGAGATTTTAAATCATGCGACCGCAGAAGACAGGGAGGATGGAAGTCCGATCTTACCGGGAATTAATCCGGTGGCAAATCGTCTGGATGTAAATACATCTTTCACAATCCCGGAGTATCAGTCGGAGGCATATACATCCTTAACCGAGGATGCTGTGATTCCGGAAATCCTTTCGGTTACAGACAGCGTGGGAAACACCTACCAGAAACAGATCATGGTGTATGTGGTAGATACGACACCGAAAGTCATAAAACCAGCCGGAACGGTGCGCTTTATCAGTGAAAAATACTATAATGCGGATTATGAGCACGGAGGACTGGCGGACAATTCCATCTGGAAAACGGATCCGGAATATCGGACAGCACTGCAAAAGACATTTGACAATCTGAAAAACGATACGCCGGAAGAAACCTATTATTTTTCGCATGAAACCATCTTGGAAATGAAAGCGTTTATCAAAGAACACGGATTTTCAGACTGGAAAGAACCAGATGCACTGCAAAAATTTTATGAGCAGTTTATGGAGCCGAACCGGGTACAATAAGAAGAGTTTCGATGGTGGATATTTTCAGTAGCAATGGAAGGTACACTTTGCCATTAAAACCAGCTTTTAGCATTGTAACGCAAGTGGGCAAGGTTTTTCCTTGAATATTAGAGCCGGTCATGTTAAGATACTAGTTGCCGTATGGTGGTTTTCTTTATTATGGATCGAATGGTTTTTCCATAAGTTCATGAAAGGTCATAAAAGGAATATATAAAAATGGGGGACAAGATGGGGGACAACCTCATGGAGAACCCCTGAAACACTAGAAAAATAAGAAAGAAGGAAAATAAAATGAAACTTGGAATCGTCGGTTTGCCGAACGTAGGAAAAAGTACATTATTTAACTCCCTGACCAAAGCGGGAGCGGAGTCTGCAAACTATCCGTTCTGTACGATCGACCCGAATGTGGGTATCGTTGCAGTGCCGGATGAGCGTATCAAAAAACTGGGAGAACTTTATCATACCAAAAAGGTAACACCGGCGGTCATTGAGTTTGTAGATATCGCAGGCCTGGTAAAGGGCGCAAGCAAAGGAGAGGGACTCGGAAACCAGTTCCTTGCAAATATCCGTGAGGTAGATGCGATCGTCCATGTGGTACGTTGCTTTGAGGATGCCAATGTTGTGCATGTAGACGGAAGCGTAGATCCGGCGAGAGATATCGAGACGATCAATTTAGAACTGATCTTTTCGGATGTGGAGATCTTAGAGCGCAGGATTGCCAAAGTTGCAAAACAGGCAAGAATGGACAAGACACTTGCAAAAGAATTAGAGCTTTTAGAGGCAGTAAAAGCACATCTGGAAGCAGGAAATATGGCAAAGACATTTGAAGTGCCGGATGATGAGGATGCACAGAACTGGTTTGCTTCCTATAATCTTCTGACCGCAAAGCCAACCATTTACGCAGCCAATGTATCAGAGGATGATCTGGCAGATGATGGTGCAAACAATCCACATGTGGCAGCTGTGCGTGAGATGGCGAAAAATGAAAACAGTGAGGTATTTGTCATCTGTGCCCAGATTGAGCAGGAGATTGCAGAACTGGACGATGATGAGAAAGCTATGTTCCTTGAGGATCTGGGTTTAAAGGAGTCCGGATTGGATAAACTTGTGGCAGCAAGCTACAGCCTGCTTGGACTGATCAGCTTTTTGACCGCAGGAGAGGATGAGTGCCGTGCATGGACAATCAAGAAGGGAACCAAGGCACCGCAGGCAGCAGGTAAGATCCATACCGATTTTGAGCGTGGATTTATCAAAGCAGAAGTAGTAAATTATCAGGATCTTTTAGACAACGGAAGTCTTGCAGCTGCGAGAGAAAAAGGAATTGTCGGCATGGAAGGAAAGGAATACGTCGTAAAGGACGGAGATGTGATTTTATTCCGTTTCAACGTATAAGTACAGGCAGGAGCGCATATATTTACTCAAATGGAAGCATCTGGGAAATATATGCGTTTTTGTGAATTGCAGAAAAAAGAAGTCATCAATGTAACGAACTGCAAATGTCTGGGAAATGTCTGTGATCTGGATTTTGATGAAAAGGATGGCTGCATCCGGGCATTGATCGTACCGGGACCGGCAAAATTCCTTGGATGTGTCGGGAGAGAATTTGAACTTTTTATCCCCTGGTGCAGGATCGTAAAAATAGGACCGGACATCATACTGGTAGATATTGATGAAAAAGAAGCGAAACATAAGATGGAATAGGGAATATAAGGTTGACAATAGAGAAAAGTACCGATATACTCACAGTAAGGGATTTTAACCGGAGGTAGGGCTATGAAGTGTCCATTTTGCAGCAGCGAAAATACCAGAGTTATTGACTCAAGACCAGCAGATGATAACAATTCCATTCGCAGGCGCAGATTGTGTGACGAATGTGGAAAACGTTTTACAACTTATGAAAAAGTTGAAACAATACCGCTCATCGTGATCAAAAAAGACAACAACAGAGAGCAGTATGACCGTTCCAAGATCGAAGCGGGTATTTTGCGAGCATGTCATAAACGCCCGGTTTCTGTCAATCAGATCAATCAGCTTATCGATGAGGTTGAAACGGAGATTTTCAACAGAGAGGAAAAGGAGATTCCGAGCAGCGTCATCGGAGAGATCGTGATGGACAAATTAAAAGACTTAGAGGCGGTAGCGTACGTCAGATTTGCATCGGTATATCGTGAATTTAAAGATGTCAATACCTTTATGAGTGAATTGAAAAAAATGTTAGACAAATAGTTACTAAAGCTTCTATAAAAAATGCCGATATATATGGCATATTGTATAAGTAAGAAGAGTTGTAATGTAACAGGTAGGAGAAAATTGTATGAATATATCAGGAATTCGCCCAAGTGCAGGATTTTATGATTACAATACAATAAAGAGTGAAGAACTTAGCGCGGAACAGACACAAAAGACATTAACGGCGCAACAGTCAGACGCAGAGCAGGAAGCTGTGATGAATGTGGAGGCATCCGCGAAGCCGGATACAGGTGCGATGGATTATGCCAACCGATACCAGCCGGATGCGACCTATGACTTAAAGGGCGCAGACAGCGAACTGATGAGTCTTGATGTGGAAAAAGCCATTTCCGATATGAAGAGGGATCAGGTATTACAGCAATATCAGTTCTTCATAGGAGAGAGTCAGGCAGAGCAGCTGTTAGAAAGCAGAAATCAGGAAAATTTCCTGCTATGATCGATAAATAATAAAACCCCGGATGAGACAATGATTTCATCCGGGGTTTTTGAAAATAGAATGTTTGCAAAGTGTGTTTCTCATAGTACGATTCCTGACAGTGCGCAATTCTGTGGTTGCGAAAAAGAGCCATTGATGATAGAATGAAAGCTGTACGAAAAAAGGAGAGAAACAGGAGCTGGTATGTTAAAGAAGTTTTATCCGGAAGAATATCTGGATTCCACCTATGACATTGATTTTGAAGCACTCTACAAAGAGGGTTATCGGGGCATTATTTTTGATATCGATAACACACTGGTGCCACATGGTGCAAAAGCAGATGAACGTGCCTGTGCATTGTTTGACCGCTTAAGGGAGATCGGATTTTCCTATATCATGCTCTCGAATAACAAGGAGCCAAGGGTCAGGATGTTCTGCGATGAAGTAAGAGCCCCCTATATTTATAAGGCAGGAAAGCCAAAACCGGCGGGATACCGCAGGGCGATGGAGCAGATCGGAACAGACTGTAAAAACACCATCTTTGTCGGTGACCAGATATTTACAGATGTTTATGGAGCGAATCGGGCAGGGCTTCGTACCATATTGGTGAAGCCGATCCATCCAAAAGAAGAGATACAGATCGTACTGAAACGCTATCTGGAAAAAATAGTATTATTTTTCTATCTGCGCAGCAAAAATAAAAACAGGAGTAAAAGAAAATGAAAATAGCAATTGGAAATGATCACGCAGCAACGGAAATGAAATTTGCGATTATGGATTATTTAAAAGAACTGGGACATGAGGTAGTCAACTTCGGTACCGATGGTACGGAAAGCTGCAATTATCCAGAATATGGAGAAAAGGTCGGACGTGCAGTGGCAGCAGGCGAAGTCGACTGTGGAGTACTCATTTGTGGAACTGGTGTTGGAATTTCCATTGCAGCAAATAAAGTAAAAGGTGTGCGTGCAGCAGTCTGCTCAGACTGTGCGACAGCCAGACTGGTAAAAGAACACAACAATGCCAACATCATTGCATTTGGTGCAAGGATTGTTGGAATGGAACTGGCAAAAGACATTGTGCGTGCTTATCTGGATGCCGAATTTTTAGGCGGCAGACATCAGACCAGGATCGATATGATACACGAGATCGAGGAACGTCAATAGGCAGATCCATCCATCATTTTGGAATGAAAACAAAAAAGTCTTGAAATGTACTGGCATTTATTATACAATAGAAAAATCAGAGAGTTCACAACTCAACGTAGCTTAAGGAGGAAGTTTGAATGATTTCAGCAGGAGATTTCAGAAATGGTATTACCATTGAGTTAGAAGGCAATATTTATCAGATTATTGAATTCCAGCATGTGAAACCAGGTAAGGGAGCAGCGTTTGTAAGAACGAAATTAAAAAATATCAAGAGTGGCGGTGTTGTAGAGAAAACATTCCGTCCTACTGAGAAATGCCCACAGGCTCGTATTGATAGAAAAGATTATCAGTATCTGTACGCAGATGGCGATTTATACTACTTCATGGATGTAGAGACATATGACCAGATCGCATTATCTAAAGATGATATTGGCGATGCACTTAAATTCGTAAAAGAAAATGAGATGGTTAAGATGTGTTCTCATAATGGAAGTGTATTCGCAGTAGAGCCACCGCTGTTCGTAGAATTAAGAATCACAGATACAGAGCCAGGTTTCAAAGGAGATACAGCAACAGGTGCAACAAAGCCTGCAGTTGTAGAGACAGGAGCTACCGTATCAGTACCATTATTCGTAGAGCAGGATGATGTGATCAAAATTGATACAAGAACTGGTGAATATTTATCACGTGTTTAATGAATACTTTGACAGAACCCCGAGACATCATATGCCCCGGGGTTTTGTTATGTGCTGACAAATGCAGCCAGTATATTAACAACCTAAGTTAAAATAGTTACAGATCGCCTGAAATAATTCAGAGCAGCTATTGAAATTGAAACACATAGTAGTCATCCTCCTTATTTTTTTGTGGTGTTAGCTAAGCACAAAAAGATTGTAACAATTCTGTAACAAATCTGCAATAGGAGGATATTGGAAGAAACGAGGGAAAAATTGAGGATAAGAAACAAAAGAATACTTTGCCTGTTGGCAGCAACCATATTTTTTTCAAGTGCAGGAACACACATCACATGGGCGAATGAGGTACCGGAGGAGATTGTTGCAGAGCAGCAGGAAACGGCAACGATCGTTACCAGTCAGAACGAATTTCTTTTGGCATTAAAACAGGGAAAAAGTCGGATCGTTGTAAGAGGCAGCTTTTCAGTTGACAACGGAAACGAGTCTGACGGAGCAATGAAACCGGTCGAAGTATCGGGAGGTACGACCATAGAGGGAGAAGCGGGCGCAAGTATCGCATTCCGCTGTCCGTTACAGATCACAGGAGACGATGTCGTGCTCCGTAATCTGGAATGTCTGTTTGAATCGAGTACCGCACTTGGAAGTATCGCGCAAAGAGAGATCTTTTTAGGTGGGCACAGTCTGATCCTGGATGGCGTTGAGACTTATTTAAAGGGAGCAGGTGGTTCTCTGGGAGGGTTTGGAAGCTCAGAAGATGAACTCCTGCCAAGCATTTATGCCGGAAGTTATGCAGGAATTGCAGTCGGAGATCAGGCATCTCTTACGGTAACAAATGCAACAGCGAAAACCTGTTTTGAAGCAATTTATATGGGGCATGATGCCTGTGGAACAAAAAAATATGTTCCATATACAGCAGGGGCGACACTGAAACTGGATGCAGCCACGAGTGTCAGAAATATTGTTTCAGCGGATTTAAACCGCGAGGCGCAGATCTCTGTCACAGGAGAAAAGAAATGCGCGATCACAAAGATCACAGGAAATCAGAATACATCCTTACAGCTTGAAAAAAGCACCATGACGGATGTGATGTTGCAGAATATTGGTACAGTTGCATTAGGAGATGGAGCCCATCTGGGTGTAGAAAGTGGTACACTTTGTGATGTTTCCGTAAAAAATGGAGCAATTTTAGATTATAGTAACTGTAAAGATCAGGCAGTACAGATCAGTGGAAATTTTTCTGGCGGCAGCTATGAGGAAAGCAGTCAGACAGATGAGCGCGGAAAGCTGATACTTCCACAGAATGGAACAATCTCCATCGCAGGAACCGTATCTGGTACAACCACATTTCTGGTTGGAGCCAGCGGGATTACATCCAGCATTTACGAGCAGCGTGCCTATATTGCTGCGCAAAAGCATGGAAATGCTGATTTTGTATTGCCAGCAAGTGCTGTGCAGAATGGATATGAACTTTACTATAACAATGGCGCATGGACGATCAAGCGGGATCTGACATATCCGGCAGACATTGGTTCCATCCAGGTAGTGTCTGCTCCAACCGCGATCAATCTGACAAAGATTACAGGAAAAACAGATGATACAGTTTACTGTACATTAAAATGGTTTGATCCAGACGGAGCCGAAATTTCGGTGGAAGACGTGGAGTATTACGGCTATTATGGTGAAACTTATGTTATCCCAATCCTGACGGAGTATCTTACGAGCGAGGATGCTTCTGTTCTGGAGAAAACCGGATGGAGGGAATGGCTTCTGTTAGAACCATCGGAAAATCAGGATGACCGGTATTACTTTAGAGCAATCGGAAACGTGAAGCCGGGAACTTATACTTTCCTGCTTTTTGCAGAAGAGCCGTTTGCGGATGAGGAAGAAGACAGCATTACGGTTGGACAGGTAAAAGCGGCAGCTTCTTTGGCAAAAGCGAAGTTTGAGGTAAAATTATCAGAGACAGACGAGGTTACCCCGGATCCAAATCCGACACCAACCCCACCAACAACGCCGGATCCGGATCCAAATCCGACGCCAACCCCACCAACACCGCCGGATCCGACACCAACACCGCCACCAGTAACGCCGGATCCAACACCAAGCCCGACTCCGGGAGACACAGAGCAGCATGTGCATCAGTATCAGTCCGAGGTGACGAAAGCGGCAACAACGGAGCAGCAGGGTGTGATAACATATCGTTGCAATTGTGGGGAAACCTATACCGAAATGATCGCAAGTCCGAAAGAGGTACGGCTCTCCAAAGACAGCTATGTCTATAATGGAAAGGTGCAGAAGCCGGATACTATAGTAGTGGATTCAACCGGATCCCAAATAGGGGCACAGTATTATACAATCAGTTTTCGGAATAATAAAAACGCAGGAATTGCAACCGTAACCGTTCGTTTTTCCGGAAACTATGCTGGCAGCATGGAACAGAACTTTACCATTGCACCGAAAGGGACAACATTGTCCAAGGTCTCAGCAGCGAAAAAAGGCTTTACTGTAAAATGGAAAAAGCAGGCGGCACAGACAAGTGGTTACGAGATCCAGTATGCGACCAAAGCGAAGTTTTCCAAAAAGGATACGAAATCCGTTGTAATTAACAAAAATAAAACGACCGGTAAAAAGGTGGCAAAATTAAAAGGCGGAAAAAAATACTATGTGAGGATCCGTACCTATAAAAATGCAAAAATACAGGGAAAGACCGTAAAAGTGTATTCCGCATGGTCAAAAACAAAGACGGTGAAAACCCAAAAATAAAGGCTAACGTTGTTTCCGGCTTAAAATGAAAAGTGCGGACAGTGCAACAAAGATCTGACTGACCAGGATCCCGACCAGATAACTCCGTATGCCATACATGGGGATGGCGACCAGAACAAAGAAGATGCGGATAGCGCAGGAAAACAGATTCAGGCAAAAGGTAATGCCTGGATGCCCAAGACCGTGCAGGATACTGCTTAAAGTCGAACTTAAGTAAAGAAAAGGACAGATCCAGCCGAGAATGACGATAAAAGTTCCGGCGAGCGCGTTTGCAAACAGAAAATTTCCGAGAAAACGACCTGAAATGACGAAGCCTGCGGTACATAAAAAACCGAGAAACAGGCAGGAAAACACGGTTTTTTTGATCGTCTGCCGGATCAGACGTTCATTTCCTGCCGCCTTTGCCTCTGAGATCGTAGGGAGCAACAGGACGGAGATCGAATTGGTGATCACGGATGGAAACATGATGATCGCCATGGACATACCGGTAAGGATGCCATAAACACTGAGAGCTTCCGAATTGGTATAGCCAAAAAGTTTTAAACGGTTTGGGATCATGATATTTTCAAACGTAGCAAACAAATTTAACGTAAGACGGTTGGCAGTCAGCGGAAGAGCCATCGTAAAGAGATTTTTGGAAAATGGGATCAGGTGCTTCATTTGTTCCGAAATCCCGTGAAAACTGCCAAACGTGCTGATCGAGACGAGTGTGCTGGCACATTCACCGATGACAACACCCCATATCGTCATGGTAAGGGTCAGATTTTCCCCCTTACTTTGTGCAATAAAATACATCAAATAGACACTGCCTACCCGGGCGATCTGTTCTGTAAACTGACAGAGCGACGGGATGGCAGTTTTTTTTAGCCCATAATAATAGCCGTTGATACACGCGTGGATGCAGCACGGAACAAAGGAGAAGGAAAGCACCTGAAGCAGTGGGATACAGCGGGGATCTCCCAGCCAGGCATGGGAGAGAAAAGCAGCATTTTGATGGATAAAAAGTCCGGTCAGTGTAGACAAAATAAGAGACAGAAAAAGGCCGATGGCAAGATACAGATTTGCACCGGCAGGATTTTTCCGTCCCATTTCGGCGGAAACATATTTGGAGACCGAGGTCTGGATCCCGGCAGCCGTGATCGCGAAACCAAGAGCGGTAACAGGAGCGATCAGCTGATAAATTCCCAGTGCTTCTGCACCAATGGTCCGGGAGAGGAATATCCTATAGAAGAAACCTATAATTCGTGTAAGAACTCCGGCTACAGTCAGTAGCAAGGTTCCGGTGATAAAGACGTATTTGGTAGAAGACTGTTTCAATGGCAACCTCCGAAGCCTTCCGGGAAACCGGCGTATTCTCATAGTTCAATATATGAAGGAAGTGGAGAGAAAATGAGTAGAGATCGATCTGATAGAGACAGAATTTATCTTGACAATGCGGCAACCACCCAGATGTCAGAGGGTGTAAAAAAAGCGATGGAGCCATATCTGGAAAAGAATTTTGGAAATGCTTCGACGGTATATTCCTATGGGGAGGAAGCAAAGAAGGGGCTTGTGCATGCAAGGCAGAGCATAGCGCGCAGCCTTGGGGCGAAACCGTCTGAAATCTATTTTACTTCCGGTGGTTCTGAATCGGACAACTGGGCGATCAAATGTGTAGCGGGAGAATATAAACAGAAGGGAAAGCATATCATCACAAGCCGGATCGAACATCACGCGGTATTAAATTCCTGCCAGTATCTGGAGGAACTCGGATATGAGGTAACTTATATCGGAGTCGATGAAAAGGGAATGGTGTCGCCGGAGGAGGTGCGGAAGGCGATCCGCCCGGATACCAGTCTGATCAGCATTATGTTTGGAAATAACGAGGTCGGCACCATCCAGCCGATCATGCAGATCGGAGAAATTGCAAGAGAGCAGGGGGTCTTATTTCATACCGATGCCGTGCAGGCGTATGCACAGATTCCTATTGATGTAAGAAAATATCCGATCGACCTTTTGAGTGCGAGTGCACATAAATTTCATGGACCCAAGGGAGTCGGCTTTTTATTTATAAAGGATGGAGTCAGTCTCCCGTCCTTTATCCATGGGGGAAGTCAGGAGAGTGGAAAGCGTGCCGGAACCGAAAATGTGGCAGGCATCGTAGGAATGGGAAGAGCGTCTGAACTGGCATTTTTAGATATGAGAACCCGGATCCAGCGGGAGACGATGCTCCGCAATTATCTGTTGGAAAAAGTGATCCATGAGATACCGGAAGTGCGTATCAATGGACACCGCAGCAAACGTCTGCCGGGAAATGCAAGCTTTAGCTTCCGCGGCGTGGATGGGGCTTCGCTTGTGATCCTGCTTGATGAAGATGGCATCTGTGCATCTGGCGGTTCTGCCTGCAATACCGGAGAGGAGCGGGTTTCCTATGTGATCCGCGAACTTGGTGTCCCGGAGGAATACGCGCCCGGCACCATCCGTATGAGCCTGTGCGGCACCACAAAAAGAGAGGACATCGACCGCGCGGTGGAATCCTTAAAGAAGAATGTAAAACTATTGCGGGAATAGCAGAAGATGCGCTCTGCAAACATGCCTGGCAGGAATAAAAACTTGCACCGGGACAGGTGGGATGTTAAGATAAGGAGAAAAAAGACAAAGGAAAGGGAAAACAGAATGCGAAAACAGTATCGTTATTTTTTGATGGATCTGGATGGAACTATCTCAGACCCGAAGATCGGGATCACGAAGTCGGTGGCACATGCACTGCACTATTATGGCATAGAGGTAGAGGATCTGGATACGTTAAAGAAATTCATAGGTCCGCCGCTGACCAGTTCATTTCAGGATTTTTATGGATTTGATGAGGCAGCCAGCCTGGAAGCAGTGGAAAAATACCGGGAATATTTCAAAGATACCGGAATTTTTGAAAATGTTCTTTATGACGGGATGGAACATCTTTTAAAGACGATAACAGAACAGGGCGGTCATATTGTATTGGCGACTTCCAAGCCGGAGGTCTTTGCAAAACGTATTCTGGATTACTTTCATATAACGAAATACTTTTTACTTGCAGCCGGAAGTACCTTAGATACCAGCCGTAACAGAAAGGGTGATGTGATACGTTATGCACTGGAGCAGTTATCGATCGACCCGTCTGATGCCGTGATGATCGGAGACAGAGAACATGATGTGATCGGGGCAAAGGAGAATGGTATGGAGTGTATCGGTGTGCTTTATGGTTATGGAGACCGGGAAGAGCTGGCACAGGCAGGAGCCGATGAGATCGTATCAACTGTGCCGGAACTGGAAATGTGTATGATGGAACTGCTAAGAGGAGAGAGCAGATAAAAGCATTGATCAGGTAAATAAAATCTAACATGAAAAAGGGAACAACTCCATCGGAGCTGCTCCCTTTTTCTATACCACCCTTGCGGTAACAATCTCTATTTTAGTTATCTCCCTCATCATCTGCTGACATGGAGTAAACCTGACGTTTTCTTGCCATCTCATCATTTTCCAGATATTCGTCGTAGCTGGAAACTTTGTCGATGAAAGTACCATCCGGTAAAAATTCGATGATACGGTTGGCTGTGGTCTGTACGACCTGATGGTCACGGGATGCAAATAATACAACACCCGGGAATTTGATCAGACCGTTGTTTAAAGCGGTAATGGATTCCATATCCAGATGGTCAGTCGGCTCATCTAAGATCAGAACGTTGCTTGCCATGATCATCATACGGGAGAGCAGGACACGCACTTTTTCACCACCGGAGAGAACGCGCATTTTTTTTGTACCATCTTCGCCGGCAAAAAGCATACGGCCGAGGAAACCACGCACATAAGTTGCATCCTTGATCTCAGAATACTGGGTCAGCCAGTCAACAATGAGCAGGTCATTGTCAAAGATCTCGGTGTTGTCCTTCGGAAAATAGGACTGGCTTGTGGTAACACCCCATTTATAAGAACCGGCATCCGGCTCCATTTCGCCTGCAAGGATTTTAAATAAAGTTGTCTTTGCGAGCTCGTTTCCACCAACGAATGCAATCTTGTCATCGTGCCCGACGATGAAAGAAACGTTATCCAGTACTTTGACACCATCAATGGTCTTAGTAATTCCTTCTACGGTCAGAACTTCATTTCCAATCTCACGGCTTGGACGGAAGTCGATGTAAGGATATTTACGGCTGGAAGGACGGATCTCATCTAACTGGATCTTCTCTAACGCACGTTTTCTGGAAGTCGCCTGTTTGGATTTGGAAGCATTTGCAGAGAAACGGGAGATAAATTCCTGTAACTCCTTGATTTTTTCTTCTTTTTTCTTGTTGGCTTCTTTCATCTGTTTTACAAGAAGCTGGCTGGACTCATACCAGAAATCATAGTTTCCGGCGTAGAGCTGGATCTTGCCGTAATCGATATCTGCAATGTTGGTGCAGACTTTATTTAAGAAGTAACGGTCGTGGGAAACCACGATGACGGTGTTATCAAAGTTGATCAAAAATTCCTCTAACCAGTTGATCGCATCTAAATCCAGATGGTTGGTCGGCTCGTCTAAGAGCAGGATGTCAGGATTGCCGAAAAGAGCCTGTGCAAGAAGTACTTTGACCTTTAAGGCACTTGGCATATCTGCCATCTGTGTGTAATGTTCCTCGGTAGGAATACCAAGACCGTTTAACAGGGTAGCGGCATCGGACTCTGCGTTCCAGCCGTCCATATCGGCAAACTCAGCTTCCAGTTCACTGGCACGGATACCGTCTTCGTCAGAGAAATCCTCTTTCATGTAGATGGCATCTTTTTCTTTCATGATATCATAGAGACGTTTGTTTCCCATGATAACCGTGTCAAGGACGGTAAATTCATCGTATTTGAAGTGATCCTGCTGTAAGAAAGAAAGCCTCTGGCCGGGAGTGATGGAGATATCTCCATTGGTCGGCTCCAACTGTCCGGATAAGATTTTTAAAAAGGTGGATTTTCCGGCACCATTCGCACCGATCAGACCGTAGCAGTTTCCTTCGGTAAATTTGATGTTGACATCTTCAAAGAGAGCCTTTTTACCGATTCGTAAAGTGACATTATTTGCTTGTATCATTGTAATACCTCTATTTTCCTATATTTTCAAGTTAGACATACATGTTTTATTATACATAAAAGTCTTTATTTTTCAAGAAAAACAGTTCCAAACTGCATTTTAACTTGGAATCTGGGCAAAATTTGTTATAATAGTACTATTGAACGATTTTTCTCGAAGACGATAAGGTCAAGAGCAAAGCAGATGAAGGGGAGAACGAAGTAGATGATATCGGAAGCATTTGATTTGAATGTCAATGGAGTATCTTTTGGAGTATGCTGTTACCGGATTGAACAGGATAGGGATACACAGCAGAAAAAGTATACGTTTGTGGATGCAAATCAGGCTTTTTTTACCTGCACAGGATATGAACGTGAATTTTTTGAACAGCAGGATGCGGTATTGGAGCAGATATTGGCAGAAAATGAACAGGCGGAGTTTCGCAGACAGATTGTACTTGCAGAACAATATCCGGGAGTTCCTTATGGCAATATTGGTGAGATCATCATGCAGGATGGCACACGCAAACATTTGAAATGGAATGTGCGCTGCGTTAAAAAAGTGGATGGAACGTGTGAACTGCTGTTTTCCTGCACCAGTGTGAATTTGTTAATAAAAACACAGCGGGAGCTGTTGGACAGACTGAATAAAGAAAAAAGCGAACACCAGCGGGTCGTAGATCTGATCAAGGAGCTGCCATTTGGCGTTGCAGTTGTGCGTGGCAATGAAGGATATCAGTTTGAGGTGGCAAACGAAACATTTTTAAAAATGACCGGCTGCGATGAGAGCAGTGTCACAACTGGACAGGCATATCTGGCATCTTATATTTATAAGGAAGATTTTTGTGTACTGGAAGACGCAATTGAGTGCTGCAAATTGCACAAGAGTGCAGAAGAATTTGAACTTAGGATGCAGACTGCAGATGGAGAACTGCGTTGGGAATTATTACAGTGTCAACTATATTACTACAAAGATGCAATCCCTTATTATATGATTGCCAGTTGGGATATCCATGAACGTAAGGAACTGGAAGATGAGTTGAAACTGTTGGAAGAACAGTACCGGATGTTAGAAGAAGTGACGGATGAATTCCCGTTTGAATATGATGTGGAACAGCAGCATTTCAGAATCCCGCATAAATATCGTAAGATCGGAAAGATCAAGGATGACAGACAGACCTATATGAGCATGGAGCAGATGCTTTCAGATATCTGCCCGGAGGATCGCAGTGCATTTGAACAGATGTTACAGGTGGCGACAGAGGAAGAGAGAACCGGAACGATCGACTATCGCATGAATGTTTCTCCAGAGGGAGAAGATGTGGTCTATAACTGGTATCGGACGGTATATCGAAGCATACCGGGACCGCATAAGGATATTATCCGTGTGATCGGAAGAAGTTACGACATCAGTTCTGACCGCAGGATCCAGGAGAAATTGTCAGAGGAGATGCGACTAGATCCTTTGACCAGACTTTTGAATAAAGTAGCGGCAGGGGAAGAGGTAAAGAAATTTATTTCAGAAAAACCGGGAGGAACACAGGTGTTGTTCCTGATCGATATTGATAATTTTAAACGTGTTAATGATAGCTTTGGGCATACGGTTGGAGATACGGTGATCTCGGATATCGCACAGTGGATCAGGGAGAATTTCTCTGAAAAAGATATTGTCGGCAGAGTGGGCGGTGATGAATTCCTTGTATTTATGAAGGATACGACATTGGATGCGGCTGTGCAGAAGGCAAAGGCATTGTGTGACGGAAGTGGAAAACAACTGATCGGCGATGATGCGGTTGTCAATGTGACTTTAAGTGTTGGCGTGTCAGTTTATGGCGTAGATGGAGAGGATTACAGCAGCCTGTTTCAGATGGCAGACCGTGCTATGTACCATATTAAACGAAATGGGAAAAACAGCTATTCGCTCGCACAGGATGAGATAAACAAGGGATATGACGGCAGCCGGAGGGAAAAACAGGTAGATTCTGCATTTGAGAGAAATCTGGATGTTGACAAGGACTTTATGAATGTGGCATTCCGTCTGCTGTCACATGCAAGGGACATGAACGGCTCCTTAAATGTCCTTTTGGAGCAGATTGGAAAGAAATATCATCTGGATATGGTTTCGGTATTTGAATATGAGGATCATTCGTTAGATATGGTGCTGACGAATTACTGGAGTAATTTTGGACAGGTATACGAAAAAAGCATCCTGCCAAGAAGTATTGCTGCATTTGAACAGGCAGGACCGGAAGAATTTGTCCTTGTGGAGGAGACGGCAGAAGGACAGCCGATACTTCTATATGAAAACTGGAACACAGGAGATGACCGCATTAAAAGACTTGCAGGGATTAAATTCGAATATGGAAGCGGTCATACCGGATGCCTGTTTTTGGGTGTAAAGGACCCGAAACGTGTATTTGGCGAGGCAGAACGTATGACACACTGCGAGTTGAGCAGAGTCGTATCGGTCTTTGTAACACTGCGCAATAAATTAAGTGACGATCAGAAGGAAATATGGCATTTACAAAGCAGAGACCGCCTGACCGGGTTATATAATCTGGAGACTTTCCGTAAAAAGGTGGAAGAACTGTTTGCATGGGAAAAAAAGGAGCCGAGCGGAAGTACCTATGCACTGGTGCATGTGGATATTAATAATTTTTCCTATGTAAATGAAAATTTTGGACAAATCGTCGGAGACAACATTTTAAAAGAATTTGGAACGGCAGTTGGTAAACTGAGCCAGGTGCCATACGCGAGCCGTATGTATTCGGATTATTTTATTCTGCTGGTATGGGGGGAAAGCCGGGAGGAGGTCTGCAAAAATATCGAGACCGGAAAGGTATATTTTGAACATCAGCAGAAGAAAAAGTATCCAGCAGCCGGTATGAGGTTTTCTGTTGGGGCATATTTTCTGGATGATTTTGAGGAAAGCTTTGAGGTGATGTTGGAAAATGCCAACCTTGCAAGAAAGCATGCCAAGGAACTGCTCAGTACAAAAATCTGCATTTATCAGGAACAGCTGCGTGCGAAAAGGGATGATGAAATACAGGTCACAGGACGTTTTTACGGAGCATTGCAACGGGGAGAATTTGAACTTTTCTTACAGCCCAAATTCTTATTAAATGAAAAAAGGATCTATGGGGCGGAAGCACTGGCAAGATGGCGGATGCCGGATGGCGAACTCATTTCTCCAACCAAATTTATCCCTCCGTTGGAAAACATCGGATATATCGTGGATCTGGACTTTTATATCTTAGAGCAGCTGCTTAGAGTCATGCGCAGATGGAAACGTGCAGGCAAGGAATTATTTACGATATCCACGAACTTTTCAAGAAAGCATTTTGAAAATGGCGGGGACGACTTTATTGAGCGGCTGGAAAACACAATGCAGCGTTATGGGATCGAACCGAAATACATTGAGATTGAGATCACGGAAGGTGTTATCGCAGAGAATTTGCAGGAACTCAAACAATGCCTGGAAAAACTGGAAAAACTGGGATACCGGATCGCGATCGATGATTTTGGGACCGGATATTCCTCTCTTAGCGTGCTGCTTGAGATTCCAGCAGATGTCATCAAAATTGACAAGAGCTTTACCGACCGGATCAGCCTCGAAGAACAACGTAAATTCGTGTCGCATATGGGAGATTTCATTCATTCTGCAAAAGAAGAAGTCATCTTCGAAGGGATCGAGACCGAAGAACAGATGAAATTCTTAAGTGACTGTGGATTCAAATACGGACAGGGGTATCTGGTTGACAGGCCGATAACCGTAGAAGAATTTGAGAAAAAATATATTTGAACTTAGATAATACGTTTGCTTTTTTATGGATTGCACTTGTTTTCGTACAGTGAGAAACCTTTACATTTTCACCCTTAAATGATAAAATAATTCATAAGTCGATGATTTGTATCTTCTGGCAGAGATGCCGAGGCACACACAAGAGAAGATGCAATAGACACTTTACAATTCATTTAGAATAAGGAGGAAACAGTAATGTCCAGAGCAAAACAGTCAATGGACGGTAATACAGCGGCAGCACATGTAGCATATGCCTTTACTGACGTTGCAGCTATTTACCCAATTACACCATCCAGCCCTATGGCAGATACCGTAGATCAGTGGTCTGCAGCAGGTCAGGAGAATATTTTTGGAAATCAGGTAAAAGTAGTAGAGATGGAGTCTGAAGCAGGTGCAGCAGGTGCCGTACACGGTTCTCTTGCAGCAGGTGCATTAACCACTACCTTTACAGCTTCCCAGGGTCTTTTATTAATGATCCCTAACATGTACAAAATTGCTGGTGAGCAGCTTCCATGTGTATTTGATGTATCTGCACGTACCGTTGCTACTCAGTCTTTAAATATTTTTGGTGATCACAGTGACGTATATGCCTGCCGTCAGACAGGTTTCGCTATGTTATGTGAGACCAACCCACAGGAAGTTATGGACTTAAGCCCGGTTGCACACTTGGCAACGATCGAAGGTAAAGTTCCATTCATCAACTTCTTTGATGGTTTCCGTACATCCCACGAGATCCAGAAGATCGAGAAATGGGATTACGCAGATTTAAAAGAAATGTGCAACATGGATGCAGTAGCAGAGTTCCGTGCACATGCTTTAAATCCAGAGCATCCAGCTATGCGTGGATCTCACGAGAACGGAGATGTTTTCTTCCAGCATCGTGAGGCTTGTAACACAGCTTACAATGAGTTACCAGCTATCGTAGAGAAATACATGGCTAAAGTAAATGAGAAATTAGGAACAAACTATGACTTATTCAACTACTATGGAGCACCAGATGCAGACCGCGTTATCGTTGCTATGGGTTCTATCAATGACGTGGCAGAAGAAGTTATCGACTACTTAACCGCTAAGGGAGAGAAAGTCGGATTAGTTAAAGTTCGTTTATACCGTCCATGGGTATCTGAGTCATTCTTAAAAGTTCTTCCTAAGACAGTTAAGAAAGTAGCTGTTCTTGACAGAACAAAAGAGCCAGGTGCACTTGGTGATCCATTATACCTTGATGTTGCAACTACTCTTCGTGAGGCAGGACTTGACACCATCGTATTAACAGGTGGACGTTACGGATTAGGATCTAAAGATACTCCTCCTTCAAGCGTATTCGCTGTATACAAAGAGTTAGAGAAAGATGCTCCAAAAGCACGTTTCACAATGGGTATCGTAGATGATGTTACCAACTTAAGCTTACCAGAAGTAAAACCTGCTCCAATCACATCTGCAGAAGGTACGGTAGAGTGTAAATTCTGGGGTCTTGGTGGAGATGGTACTGTAGGTGCTAACAAGAACTCTACAAAGATTATCGGTGACCACACAGACAAATACATCCAGGCATACTTCCAGTATGACTCTAAGAAAACTGGTGGTGTTACCATTTCTCACTTAAGATTCGGTGACAAACCAATCAGAAGCCCGTACTACATCAATCAGGCAGACTTCGTAGCTTGCCACAACCCATCTTATGTAACAAAAGGCTTCAAGATGGTACAGGATGTAAAACCAGGCGGAGTATTCATGATCAACTGCCAGTGGACTGACGAAGAGTTAGAGCACCACTTAAATGCAGAAGCAAAGAAATATATCGCTGACAACAACATTCAGTTATATACGATCAATGCTATCGATAAAGCTATCGAGATTGGTATGGGTAAACGTACCAACACAATTTTACAGTCTGCATTCTTCAAATTAGCAAACGTTATGCCAATCGAGGAAGCTGTAGACTTTATGAAACAGGCTGCTAAGAAATCCTATGGTAAGAAGGGTGATGCCGTTGTAGAGATGAACTACAAAGCAATTGATGCTGGTGTAGATGCTGTACATAAAGTAGAGATCCCGGCTTCCTGGTCTAACCCAGCAGCAGACCCGGCTCCAGCTGAGTTAAAAGGTCGTCCAGAGACAGTTAAGATGGTAAAAGAGTTAATGAACCCAATCTCCTTAATGGATGGTGATTCTTTACCAGTATCTGCATTCATGGGCAACCCAGACGGACAGTTCGAGCATGGTGCAGCAGCATACGAGAAACGTGGTACCGCTGTAACAGTTCCTACATGGGATGCAGAGAAATGTATTCAGTGTAACCAGTGTGCATTTGTATGTTCACATGCTACCATTCGTCCATTCATGTTAAGCGAGGAGGAAGTAAAAGCAGCTCCTTCTAACATCAAACTTGCTGATACAAAACCAAAAGCAAGCGAATACAAATATACCATGAGCGTATCTCCATTAGATTGTATGGGATGTGGTGAGTGTATCACTGTATGTCCTGTTGGAGCAATCGAGATGGTACCTCAGGAGTCTCAGGCAGAAGAGCAGCCAGTATTTGACTACTTAGTAGCAAACGTTGGCAAGAAACCTGGTATGCCAGCAGACAACACCGTAAAAGGATCTCAGTTCAACCAGCCATTACTTGAGTTCTCAGGTTCCTGTGCAGGATGTGCTGAAACATCTTACGCTCGTTTGATCACACAGTTATTTGGTGAGCATATGTACATCTCTAACGCTACCGGATGTTCTTCTATCTGGGGTGGTCCAGCTGCTACATCACCATATACAGTAAACAAAGACTCCAAGAAAGGACCGGCATGGGCGAACTCATTATTCGAGGATAACGCACAGCATGGTTTAGGTATGGAGATCGGTCAGAAAGTACTTCGTGAGCAGGCAATCGCTTCTGCTGAGAAATGTGCAACTTCTGACAAAGCAAGTGCAGAATTAAAAGCAGCATTTGATAAATTTACAGAGACCAAGAATGATACAAAAGCAAATACACCTGCTACAGCAGCTCTTATTGCTGAGTTAGAGAAAGCAGCTGCAGCTGGATGTCCAGATGCAAAAGCAGCTCTTGACAAAAAAGATTACCTTGCTAAGAAATCCGTATGGATCTTCGGTGGTGACGGTTGGGCATATGATATCGGATTTGGTGGATTAGACCACGTACTTGCTTCCGGCGAAAATGTCAACGTTATGGTATTCGATACAGAGATGTACTCTAATACAGGTGGTCAGGCTTCTAAGGCTTCTAACATCGGTGAGGTTTGTCAGTTTGCCGCTGCTGGTAAAGATATCGGCAAGAAGAGCCTTGCAGAGATCGCAATGAGCTATGGCTATGTATATGTAGCACAGATCGCTCTTGGTGCAAACATGGCACAGGCTGTTAAAGTATTAGCTGAGGCTGAGGCTTATAACGGACCATCATTAATCATCGGATATGCTCCATGTGAGTTACACGGTGTCAAAGGTGGTATGAACCACTGCCAGGATGAGATGAAGAAAGCAGTAGCTGCTGGTTACTGGAATCTGTTCTCATTCAACCCAGAGTTAAAAGCAGAAGGCAAGAATCCATTCACATTAACCTCTAAACCAGGTGATGGAAGCTATCAGGATTTCTTAAACAACGAGACACGTTACAGCCGTCTGACAAGAGCATTCCCGGAGAGAGCACAGAAACTGTTCGCTGCATCCGAGGAAGCTGCAAAAGCTCGTTACGAGCACTTACAGAGATTAGTAGAGCTGTACAAATAAGAAATAACAGGACAGTGATACAATACAAAAAAAGGGATTGCACATTTGATGTGCAGTCCCTTTTTGTTGTATCGGAAATTCCTTTGAAATTCCAGATACAATGCAGCAAAGAACAAAGAAAAGCGGGTGCCTGCCAGACCAGACACCCGCGATAAATAACTATTTTACTGACCGAAATGATTTTCCAGATCAGTTGATAAAGAGGAAATCCCATCGATCTCAGATGAAAGATGTTCAATCGAAGCATTCTGTGAAGAAATCGTATCCGTGATATTCTGAATGGTTGCGGAGTTCTCTTCGGAAGTGGCAACTAATGTTTCAATCTCATCCTGGATATTGGAAAAATGATTTTTTACATGTTCGATGATCTCATATTCTTCCGCTACAATAGAATTGGCTTCTTCGGTAGAAGAATTAATACGTTCGAAATAAGGAAGCAGACCACTGATCAGTTCAACACTGGAAGCTGCTTCATCGGCTCCTGCAGTAATGGATTTTGCAACTTTCTGTGTCGCATCGGTAAGCCAGGATAAGATCTCCTGTATATTACCGGCAGCTTTGGTACTTTCCTCGGAAAGACTTCGAATCTCATCAGCAACAACGGCAAATCCACGTCCATGTTCTCCAGCTCTGGCAGCTTCGATCGAAGCGTTTAAGGAGAGAAGATTGGTCTGTGATGCGATGGAGTTGATCTCACCTAAGATGGAAGTGATCTTGTCCATCTCAGTCAACAGGGAGTCAGTAGACTCGCGTGCGGATACAACAGTCTGTTCCATATTAAGAATGGATTCTTTGGCAGAGATCACAGCATCATTTCCGCTTGCAACTGCCTCCTGTACTTTCTTAAAGCCATCGTCTAACTGGGTTGCCAGTTCGTGGTTGTGATTGATCTCTGTGGTTGCTGCATTGATCTTGTCCATAACGGAGACCGTAGCGTTGGTTGTGTCCTCGACAACCTGTCCCATCTGACCTGCTGCTGTCTTGACGGAAGAACTTCCTTCTGCCAGCTCATGGACGGCAGACATACTCTTTTGTATGTTCGCATTCAGGTTGACGGAGATACCATTGGCAACCTTGGAGTTTTCCTGAATAAGATGCAGCGTTTCCTCGGTCTGCTCCACCACATGGGAACCGCGTTTGGTTGCTACATAAAGGAGAATGGCAGTCACGATAAAGAGGAATACTTTGGTTCCTGCGCCTGCATAGGAGTAATCGGCACCATCGATGATCTTTGGGTCGATCAGGATGCAGACGGCAGAAATAATGGTAAACGGAACTGCAAAGTAGATAATGATCTCCTTAATAAAATAGGAAGTTGTCATGGCAAGCAGTACGTAATTGGCAATGTAAGCGATGGAATTGCCACCGGTCAAAGCCGCAAAGATCAGAGTTCCGATCGCTGGTGGAAAGACCAGAAGCAGAGCTTTTTTTACATCGTCCAGAGGAGCAACATATCCGATCGTGGAGACGATGCCAGCACCTACCAGAGTGGTAATACCTAATAATCCGTTTAAGGTAGCACCCAGTCCGGAGAGGGACAGAAGGGACAGCGCAATGACAGAGCACCAGATGATAATAAGGTGTTTCTTATGTAGTTGTTTCATTTTTAGGATCCTTTCAATAGATAATATTAAGAAAAAAACGATATTCTTGACTATATTATAGTGTTTCATAAAATGCAACACAAGACAAAAACAGAGATTTTTTACGCTTTACAAAAAAAAATGATAATGTTAGAATGGGGTAATAGCAAAGAAAGGGGGAAGAGAGAACATTGGCAAGTATATTTCAGACGTTCTTAGAGTATCTCTATCCCTCTTTGGGCAGGGGACTATCGCAGGAACGGACAGGCGTTCATGCCAGAGAAAAAGAAAAACACAGCGAAAACCGGAAAAAACAGGAGAATGTAGAGCAAAAACAGCCGGAACATACAGCGCATGAACAGGAAAGGACGCAAAGAGACGTGGAAAAAGAAGATTTTTTAATCAGCCAGATTGATGAGTTTCGTGAAAAGGCAAAACAGCTTCAGAATCTTTTGGCAGCGAAAGAGACCAAAGTACAGGAGCTGCAGTCTTTGGTAGATGAAAGAGAAGACAAGGCACAGGAGCTGGAGCAGATCTTAACCGAACGTCAGCAGGAGGCAGATCGGATCGTTACAGAGTTTGGACGGAAAGTAGATGACCTTGCAAATAAAGTGAATTCAAAGATGACGGAGATTGAAAGCAGCATTTCCGGTCAGGTAGCAGAGGTAAAACAGGCAAGCGAGGAACAGCTTGCAGCGAACCGCAGATTAAATGAGGATCAGATCGCGGCAAATAAAAAGCTGAGCGAAGAGCAGATCGCAACAAACAAGCAGTTCTTAGAGGAACAGGCGATCGCCAACAAAAAGCTGAGTGAGGGACAGATCGCAGAGGTAAAAGCATTGTTAGAGAATGCGACAACGCAGTTGGAGTCTATTAAAACTGACCTTTCAGAAAAGGTACATACCGAAAATGTCAAGTGTTATCGAAATATACAGGATCTGTTCAATGAATTTGATTCCAAGATCGAGAAAATGGATGAGATGGAGTCGGGAGTGGGTTCGGTAAAGGGATATGTCAGATGCTTATCCTGGTTTTCGATTTTGAATTTTGTTGTATTGATAGGATTTATCCTGTATTCCTTAGGAATTTTTCGTTAGATGAGAGGTTAGACCAGATATATGAGTACTGAAAAAAAGAAAGTATGGGTCGTAGGGCATAAGAATCCGGACACGGATTCCATTTGTGCTGCGATTTCCTATGCCTATCTGAAAAATCAGACAGAGCCGGGGAAAAACTACGTTGCAAAGAGGGCAGGAGCCATCAATGCGGAGACCCAGTATGTATTAGATTATTTTAAAGCGGAAGAGCCGGAGCTTGTCAATTATGCCGGTGCGCAGATCAAGGATATCAATTTTAGAAAGACTGCCGGTGTGAGCAGTCAGATCTCCCTAAAACGAGCATGGGAACTGATGAAGAAATTAGAGGTTGTAACACTTCCGGTCACAAATCAGTTTGGCAAGTTAGAGGGTATCATTGTTACCAAGGATATTGCCACTTCGTACATGGATGTATTTGACAACCATGTGCTCTCACAGGCGAGAACCCAGTACAAGACGATCGCGGAAACCTTAGATGGTAATATCATCGTTGGAAACGAGCATGCTTATTTCGTGCGTGGAAAGGTAGTTGTTGCGACTTCCAATCCGGAATATATGGCAGACTACATCGAGGATGACGATATGGTCATTTTAGGAGACCGGGAAGAGGCACAGCTTCAGGCAATCGAATCCAATGCAAGCTGTATCATTATCGGCGGTGGACTCGATGTCAGCGAGGAAGTGCGTGCACAGGCAGAAAAACGCGATTGTATCATCATTACATCGCCGTTTGATACCTTCTCGGTAGCGCGACTGATCAACCAGAGTATGCCGATCAAACAGTTTATGACCAACAAAAATCTGGTCACGTTCCAGATCGAAGATTACGTGGACGAAGTAAAAGAGACGATGTCCAAGATCCGTCATCGTGATTTCCCAATCTTAAATGAAAACGGAAATTATGTCGGAATGGTTTCCAGACGTAATTTAATGAATATGCAGAAAAAACAGGTCATTCTGGTAGACCATAATGAAAAATCACAGGCAGTCGACGGGATCAATGAGGCAGAGATCCTTGAGATCATCGACCATCACAGGTTGGGGAGTCTGGAGACCGTATCACCGGTTTACTTTAGAAACCAGCCGCTTGGCTGTACTTCTACCATTATATACCAGATGTTCGAAGAACAGGGGGTAGAAGTGCCGGAGCAGATCGCGGGCTTATTGCTTTCTGCGATCATTTCCGATACACTGATGTTCCGTTCTCCGACCTGTACGCCGCTTGACAAAAAGGTGGCAGAGCGATTGGCAGAGATTGCAGGGGTTGAGATCGAGACTTATGCGAAAAATATGTTTCAGGCAGGAAGTGATTTCTGGAACAAGACCACGGATGAAATCTTCTATCAGGATTTCAAGATCTTCCATACGGATAACTGCGATTTTGGCGTGGCACAGATCAGTGCAATGAGCCGGGAAGAGCTTGATAAGGTAGGAGAGCAGCTCCGTCCGTTTATGATACAGGTACTTGGAGAAAAGAAATTAGACATGGTCTATGTTATGCTGACGGATATTTTAGAGGAATCCTCCAAGATTATTTTTGCAGGAAATGATGCCGGAAAGATCTTAGCAGGCGCATTCCGCAAGGAAGAGCGGCAGGAAGGCATTCTTTTAGAGGGTATCGTTTCCCGTAAGAAACAGATGATACCGACTCTTATGAATGCAATGGCAGAAAGAAATTAAAACTACATTAAGGTTCATGTGTCATCAGACTTTGGCGAAAGTCTCTCGGGGCTTCGCCAAAGTTTTTTTTGTATGCGCGGGAAAATGTCGAATAGTTCTTAAAACCGCAGGCATAGCAGACCTCGGTGATCGGCGTGCCGGATGAGATCAGTTTTTTGGCGAGGAGCAGCCGTTTAGTATTCAGATAATTCCCAATCGTATAGCCAGTCTGTTCCTTGAAACTATGCATCAGATAGGAACGGCTTAAGAAAAAATGACTGCAGATATCGTCAATGGAGATATCATCGGTCAGATGGTGGTTAAGGTAATCTAAAATGGCAACCATCTTTTCATCGGAAGGTGAGTTCTGGATAAAATGGATGCCGTTGTGCAGCGAGGCGCGGTTCAACTGGATCATAAATTCTAAGAATAAAAGTTCCTGATGCAGGGCATATGCGTAATCGGTGTCGTCAAGGGCACGGTCAAGCGCGTGGATAGCTGAATCCAGCTTGGATGCCGGGGCATTGGAAAAACGAAGAACGTGAGACTGTTCCATCGTTGCTTTGCGGATGCAGAGGCTTAGGTCGTCTCCTTCTGTCGTGTAGTTGGACAGATAATCTGGCGAGACATAGATGATGATCCGCTCATAGAGATCCCCGGAATTGATGATCGGACGATGAACTTCACCGGCACCGACGAGCACGATGTCGTTGGGCAAAAGTTCATAGGAGCGGCCCTCAATACAGTAGGTGATGTCACCACTTAATAAGATCAGGATCTTGTGGAAATCATGGTAATGGTAGGTAAAATTTTTCCGGTCCTGATCCTTTAGGTGGAACATTTTAAATTGTGAGTTGAGATAACCGTTTTTCGTATATTCTGGCATATGCATTCCTCCTGATGCAAGTATAAGATGAAAAAGCACAATTTGCAATATAAATAGCACTGAACGCGTATATATTTTAAAAAGTGTCTTATATAATAAAGACAAGAATGTAAACACAGTAAAGTGATAGTTTGATAGAAATGAGGGTTTCCTATGAAGAATTTTAGCAATTACAATGATTACAGCACAAAAGATGAATTACATTTTGAATCAAAGGTAGTACATGGTGCTTTGGGAACAGAGCCATTGACCGGTGCAGTCAGCATGCCGATCTTCCAGGCAGTGACATACCGTCATCCAGAACTCGGACACACAACAGGATTTGCATACAGCCGTCTGGAAAATCCGACCAGACAGGAATTAGAGCGCACCATGGCAATCTTAGAGGGGGGTATCAAAGGATTTGCTTTTTCCAGTGGACAGGCAGCAAATATGGCAGTATTTTCCCTGTTGAATCCGGGAGAGCATGTCATTTTATCCGATGATATTTACGGAGGAACCTTCCGTATTATCGGAGATATATTTGGGAAATATGGTATTGAGCACACTTATGTAGATATGTCAGAGTTAGACGAGGTAAAAGCAGCGATCCGTCCAAATACAAAGATGATCTTTGTTGAGACACCTACCAACCCGATGATGAAAGTGGCAGATATCCGTGCACTTTCTGAGATCGCAAAGAGCATTGGCGCACTGATGGTAGTGGATAATACATTTTTAACTCCGTATTTCCAGAAACCATTGCAGCTTGGAGCAGATATTGTAACACACAGTTCTACCAAATACCTTGGCGGACACAATGATACCCTTTCCGGTATTGTAGTTGTAAAAGATAATGAAGAGATCGCAGAAAAGATCCATGTTCATATCAAATCCCACGGAAGCCAGCTTGCACCGATGGACAGCTGGCTGGTATTGAGAGGGATCAAAACGCTGGCAGTCCGCATGGAAAAACACAATGAAAATGCAAAGAAAGTAGCAGAGTGGCTCCGCACACAGCCAAAAGTAAAGAAAGTATATTATGTCGGCTTTGAAGATCACAAAGATTATGCGGTAACGAAAAAACAGACCACCGGATTTGGCGGTATGATCTCCTTTACCGTAGACAGCTTTGAGACCGTTAAGAAGATCCTTAAAAATGTGGATATGATCATGTTCGCAGAGAGCCTTGGTGGAACAGAGACTCTGATCACCTATCCGACCACACAGACTCATGAGGATACACCGCTGGATGTCAAAGAAAAACTGGGTATCACAGATTGCTTCCTGCGTATGTCTGTCGGAATTGAAAATGCAGAGGACATCATCGCAGACCTGGATCGTGCGATGAACGCATAGTAACAAGTCACAGAAAGGTTTTGCAGAGAGCGAAAGGGAAAAAAATGAAGTTTACGAAAATGCAGGCATTCGGAAATGACTATGTATACATTGATGCCATTCATCAGAAATTAAAAAATCTGCCTGATCTGGCAAGATTTGTCAGTGACCGCCATTTTGCCATTGGCTCGGACGGCATGGTCCTGATCTGTCCTTCGGACAAAGGCGATTTCAGGATGCGGATGTTTAATCCGGATGGAACAGAGGGAGAGATGTGTGGCAACGCACTCCGTTCGGTTGGAAAATATGTATATGATCACAGACTGACAGACAAAACCAATCTGGTGATCGAGACACTGGGCGGCATGCAGCACTTAGAGCTTACCGTAACCGATGGTCTGGTTTCCAATATCCGTGCAGATATCGGAGAGCCGAGATTATCAACCGCAGTAATCCCAGTCAATACAGACTTAAGCGAATTTATCGAGCAGCCGGTGCAGGTATTAGATAAGACTTTCCACATCACAACCGTTTCCTGGGGTAATCCACACTGTGCCATGTATGTGGATTCCGTGGCAGATCTGGATGTGGAAAAATACGGAAAAACGATCGAGCATATGACAGAGATCTTCCCGAATAAGACCAATGTTACCTTTGCAGAGTTTGTCCGCCCGGATTATATCAAGATCCGGGAGTGGGAGAGAGGAACCGGCGAGACCATCGGATGTGGAACCGGATGTGCGACCGCGGTGGTCGCAGGGGTGCTGACCGGCAGACTGGATCGGAAAGTAACCGTAGAACAGATCGGAGGACCGCTTCTTATCGAGTGGATGGAAGATACCAATCATCTGTTTATGACCGGACCGTCCCACACGGTATTTGAGGCGGAGATCGATGCCTCCCACATTATAAACAGATAGTACGATAGATGAACGATTTTGTGAGAATAGATATTTTCGCAAAATCGTTTCGTGCGTTAAAGAGAACATGAAAAATACGAGAAACAGATAGGAGAATACGATGAAATTAGAGCAGATCTGCGGCGAAATAGAGTATCGCCTTTTAAAAGGAACTATGGAAACCGAGGTAAAGGATATCATTTATGATTCCAGAAAGATTGCAAAGGACACCATGTTTGTCTGTATGGTAGGTGCAATAACGGACGGACACAATTATATTAAGGATGCGGTGGAAAAGGGAGCTTCCGCCATTGTGGTAGAGCGTGAAGAGGCAGCCATGCAGATACCGGACAGTATTACCGTGATCCAGGTAAAGAGCACCAGATACGCGCTTGCTTTAATGTCAGCGGCACTGTTTGACCATCCGGCAAGAAAACTGATCACGATCGGACTGACCGGAACCAAAGGAAAAACAACGACAACTTATATGATAAAGAGCGTACTGGAAATGGCAGGCAAAAAGGTGGGACTGATCGGAACCATCGGAGCACTGATCGGCGATGAAAAATTACCATCCAAAAACACGACACCGGAGTCCTATGAGTTACATCGCATGTTTGCAGCAATGGTTGAGGCGGGATGCGAGTATGTGGTCATGGAAGTATCTTCCCAGGGGCTGAAACTGGATCGTACCGCAGGCATTGAGTTTGACTATGGTGTGTTTACAAACCTTTCTCCGGATCATATCGGACCGGCAGAACACGCATCGTTTGAGGAATACCTGGAATGTAAGAGCATGCTCTTTTCCCAGTGTAAAAAAGGCATTATCAATGCAGATGATGTGCACAGTGAGGAGATCTTAAAGAACCATACCTGTGAGGTATACAGCTTCGCAACAGAGAAAACAGAATTTTTAGGAAAACCGGTAGATCTGGCAGCTTACGAGATCGGTTATATCAAAGAAAACGGAAAGCTGGGCATGGACTTTAAGGTAAAAGGGGTCATGGAGTGTGAGGCAAAGGTACACATCCCGGGCAGATTTTCCGTGTCCAATTCTCTTGTGACCATGCTTGTCTGCCATCTGGCAGGGATCAGTAACGAGGCAATCCAGAAAGGACTTGAGAAAGTTCAGGTAAAAGGACGTGTGGAGATGCTTCCGGTTTCAAAGGATTATTATCTGATCATCGATTACGCACACAATGAAGTGAGCACCAGAAGCGTGCTGACTACACTGCTTGAGTATCATCCGAAACGTCTGATCTGTGTATACGGAGGCGGTGGAAACCGTTCCAAACTCCGCAGATATGATATGGGCGAGGTGACCGGAGCAATGGCAGATCTTTGCGTGCTGACCTGTGATAACCCAAGAGACGAGGAGATCAAAGACATCAACGAGGACATCAAAGTCGGACTGGCAAAGAGCAATGGAAAGTATATTGAGATCGAGGATCGAAAAGAAGCGATCGCATACTGTATGACACATGCACAGCCGGGAGACATGATCGTACTGCTCGGAAAAGGACATGAGGACTATCAGGAGATCAAAGGGGTCAAGTATCATTTTGATGAAAGAGAAGCAGTTGCAGAGATTTTAGACGAGATAAAAGAAGGAAAACGATAAAAATTCTTGACTGGCGTTTCAAATTGTCTTATTATCTAATTTGTTATTTCATATTAAAACGATAGGATTTCAAATAAATAGAGAAGGGACAGGACAAAAACGTGGAAGAAGAGATCAAACAACAGATCGCAGCCTTAAAAAAAGAAAAGGATGCGGTGATATTAGCACATTATTATGTGGACGGACCGGTGCAGGAGATTGCAGATTTTGTAGGAGACTCCTATTATCTTGCAAAAAAGGCAACAACCGTATCGGAGCGTGTGATTATTTTTTGCGGAGTTTCCTTTATGGGAGAGAGTGCAAAAATTTTAAATCCGGACAAAAAGGTTGTCATGGCAGATGAGACCGCGGACTGTCCGATGGCACATATGGTAGATGTCGACCGGATCAAGGAAGTGCGGCAGGAGTACCCGGATGTTGCAGTGGTATGTTATGTCAATTCCACAGCAGAGATCAAAGCAGCTTCTGATGTGTGCGTTACTTCATCCAATGCGATCAAGATTGTAAAAAATCTTCCAAATCACGATATCTTTTTTATCCCGGATAACAATCTGGGACGCTATGTGGCAAAGCAGCTTCCGGACAAGCATTTTATCTTCAATGATGGCTTCTGCCATGTGCACAAGAGCATACATAGGGAAGATGTGTTAAAGGCGAAAGAAGTTCATCCGGAGGCACTGGTGTTGGCGCACCCGGAGTGTACGGAGGATACACTTGAACTGGCAGATTTTATCGGAAGTACCTCGCAGATCATCGATTATGTGACAGAGTCACCGGAAAAGGTATTTATCATCTGCACAGAGATGGGGATTTTCTATGAACTGATGCAGAAAAATCCGGAAAAGAAATTTTATTCCGTAGGACACAGACAGTTCTGCCCGAATATGAAAAAAGTACGTCTGGAAAGCGTGTTATCCGCGTTACAGAATTTAGCACCGGAAGTTGAGCTTGAGGAAGAAATGCGAAATGCGGCAAAACTTCCGCTGGAGCGGATGTTAGAGCTGGCAGCAAAATAAGAGGAGTAGAGAAACTATGCTGAATCAGTTTTCAAGAACAGAATTACTGTTGGGAAAAGAGTCAATGGAACGCCTTGCCAATGCGCGGGTTGCCGTGTTTGGCGTGGGAGGAGTCGGCGGTTATACCGTAGAGGCACTGGTGCGCAGCGGAGTCGGCACCATCGATCTGATCGATGATGACAAGGTATGTTTAACGAACTTAAACCGTCAGATCATCGCAACAAGAAAAACGGTAGGACAGTATAAGGCGGATGTGATGAAAGAGCGCATTTTAGAGATCAATTCAAATGCCGTTGTCCATGTGCACAAATGCTTTTTCCTGCCGGAAAACAGTGACGAGTTTGATTTTTCCCAGTATTCCTATGTGGTGGATGCGGTGGATACCGTGACTGCCAAGATCGCTCTCGTATTAAAAGCGCAGGAAGCCGGAGTTCCGGTGATCAGCAGTATGGGAGCGGGAAATAAATTAAATCCGGCAGATTTTGAAGTGGCAGATATCTATAAGACATCGGTCTGCCCACTGGCAAAAGTCATGCGCCGGGAATTAAAAAAGCGCGGAGTCAAACATCTGAAAGTGGTTTATTCCAAGGAGAAACCGATCACCCCGATCGAGGATATGTCGATCAGCTGCCGTTCGAACTGTATCTGTCCTCCGGGCGCAGCACACAAGTGCACGGAGCGCAGGGCGATACCCGGCTCGATCGCATTTGTTCCGTCGGTGGTCGGACTCATTATTGCAGGTGAAGTCATCAAGGATTTGACCGGAGTCACAAACGGATAACTTGAGATGCCCAAAAGCGGGAAAGAATGGAGATTATCATATCATGTGTCAGAGAATTACAGTGGAAGAACTGGAACAAAGAGAGAACGGAACGTTACAGATCGTAGATATTCGGGCAGAGAGTGATTATGCCCGCGGTGCGATTAAAGGTGCCATTTCCATTCCAATGGAAAAGATCGAGGCGAAAGAGACCGGCAGTTTAAAACCGGAACTTCCGGTCTGTGTATACTGTCATGTGGGAGATACCAGCAGGGAGGCTGCGGAGCTTTTAAGCGAACAGGGATTTGATGTGGTGGACTTAGAGGGCGGATACCGTGCTTATTTAAGAAGCCAGCTGATGAAAGTCACAGCTTCGGAAGATGAGCGCAGTCTGCGCTGTCAGAAGATCGAAAAGAGTCTGATCAAGCGTTTTAGGAAGAGCATCTGGAGCCAGTTTACAAAGGCACTGCATGATTACGAGATGATACAGGATGGCGATAAGATCGCAGTCTGCATCTCGGGTGGTAAGGATTCCATGCTGCTGGCAAAACTGTTTCAGGAGTTGTACCGTCATGGAAAACGCAATTTTGAAGTGGAATTTCTGTGTATGAATCCGGGTTATAAGGAAGAAAACTGGAATATCATCAAAGAAAATGCAAAGCTGCTTGGTATTCCGCTTACGGTGTTTGAGACGGACATTTTTGATTCGGTAGCGGAAGTAGACAAAAATCCTTGCTACCTGTGTGCGCGCATGCGGCGTGGACATCTTTATTCCAAGGCAAAGGAATTAGGCTGTAACAAGATTGCACTGGGACATCATTTTGATGATGTCATTGAAACGATATTGATGGGTATGCTCTACAGCGGAAAGATCGAGACAATGATGCCAAAACTCCACAGCCAGAATTTTGAGGGGATGGAGCTGATCCGTCCGCTTTATCTGGTAAAGGAAGAGGACATCAAGGCATGGAGGGACAGCAATGGATTACAGTTTATCCAGTGTGCCTGCCGCTTTACGGAAAATTGTGCAAGCTGTGGGGGTGCGAAAGGTTCCAAACGTGAGGAAATGAAGGATCTGGTCGCTTCTTTCCGACAGAAAAGTGAATTTATCGATAAGAATATCTTTAACAGTGTGCATAATGTAAATTTAAAGACCATTATTGGTTACAAAAAGGATGGGGTTACCCATAATTTCCTGGATGAGTACGAGCAGGAGAAATAATCTTTCTGATACAAAAAGGCCCCTTTCACGTGGTGTTTGCAGCCACCAGATGAAAGGGACTTTTTGTTAAGAAGGGGATTAATAATTAACCCAAAGGGGTGCAGGGGATGTACCATGCACCGCCATTTATTATGCAATAATTTTTTCAAAAAATCCAGTGAACATATTGTGAATTTTTTTCTTGACAAATCGTACGCATAATATTATAGTATTCCTATAAAAAAAGTAGGAAATAAAACAGAGGGACGGAGGAAGTCATGGACGTTGGTTTTATTCAGGAAAATATACCACTGTATATCGAAGCAGCAGGACTGACTGCAAGGATTGCTTTGATCGGTATTATACTTTCCATTCTGATCGGATTTATCTGTTGTATCGTTCGAATGTTTCGCATTCCGGTATTAAAACAGATTGTTGCAATTTATATAGAGGTATCGAGAAACACACCACTGCTGGTGCAGTTATTCTTTCTTTATTTTGGATTGCCACGGGTTGGCATTGTGTTAAGCTCAGAGGCATGTGCCATTATCGGTCTTGCATTTCTGGGAGGCAGTTATATGGCAGAGGCATTCCGCTCCGGTATGGAGGCGGTGCCAAAGATCCAGATGGAGTCAGCGATGAGCCTTGGTATGAAACGGATGCAGATTTTTACAAGGATCCTGCTTCCACAGGCAGTGGCGACATCCATCCCGGTTTTTTGCGCGAATGTCATATTCCTGATCAAAGAGACTTCCGTATTTTCAGCGGTAGCACTTGCGGATCTGGTTTATGTAGCGAAAGATCTGATCGGAATTTCGTATCGGACAGACGAAGCACTGCTTATGCTCGTGATCGCATACCTGGTGTTACTGCTTCCGATATCCATTGTTTGTTCATTCATAGAAAGGAAGGTGCGTTATGCAGAATTCGGGAATAGAAGTGTTGTTTCAGGGAACTAATTTCCTAAGACTGTTAGGCGGCTTATGGGTGTCCTTAAGAATTGCCCTTATTTCCATGGTACTTTCCGTGATCCTTGGTATTTTTCTTGGTATGATCATGAACAGCAAACGGAAATGGGTACAGGTGATCTGTCGGATCTATCTTGAAATCGTAAGGATCATGCCACAGCTGGTATTATTGTTTTTAGTATATTTTGGAGCGGCAAAACATCTTGGCATCAATCTGTCGGGTGAGCTTTCCGCAGTCATCGTATTTACATTCTGGGGAACTGCAGAGATGGGAGATCTGGTGCGAAGCGCGTTGATCTCCATTCCAAAACATCAGTATGAGTCAGGCTACGCACTGGGCATGCGGCAGCGGCAGGTATTTTTCCATATTATCATTCCGCAGACGATACGAAGACTGATCCCGTCCATGATGAACCTGCTTACCAGAATGATCAAGACGACATCACTGGTCGTGCTGATCGGCGTAGTAGAAGTGGTAAAGGTAGGAAAGCAGATTATCGATGCTTCCAGATTTTCCAATCCATCGGCAGCATTCTGGATATACGGCATGATCTTCCTGCTGTATTTTATCATCTGTTTCCCGTTTTCCCGGGCAGCAGCAGTTTTAGAGAGAAAGTTGAGGAATTAAGACGTGAGCGAATCATATATTTTGCAGGTGGAACATTTGAAAAAATCCTATGACAACCATCCGCCTGTTTTAAAGGACATTTCCTTTGAGATGAAAAAAGGTGAGGTTGTCGTAGTGGTTGGTCCTTCCGGATGCGGTAAAAGTACATTTTTAAGATGTATCAACCTTTTAGAGCCGGTCGATGAAGGAAAGATCTTATTAGAGGGCGAAGATATCAGAGAAAACCCGAAAGAGGCATACCGCATCCGTCAGAAGATCGGAATGGTATTCCAGAGTTACGAGCTTTTCCCACATATGACAATACTGGACAATGTAACCTTGGCTCCATGTATTGTTCAGAAAAAGGATAAGGCAGAGGTGACCGCGGAGGCAGAAAAGCTTTTAGAGCGTGTCGGTCTTTTAGAAAAGAAAGATGCCTACCCAAGACAGTTATCCGGTGGACAGAAACAGCGTGTTGCGATCGTGCGGTCGCTGATCATGCACCCGGAACTGCTGCTGTTGGATGAGATCACGGCAGCACTGGATCCGGAGATGGTAAGAGAAGTTCTTCAGGTTGTATTAGAACTGGCAAAAGATGGAATGACGATGCTGATCGTAACACATGAGATGGAGTTCGCAAAAGCAGTTGCAGACCGTGTGATCTTTATGGACGGCGGCAATATCGTAGAAGAAAACACGCCGAATGAGTTCTTCCGTTACCCGAAGACAGAGCGTGCAAAGCAGTTCCTGAATACGTTTCACTATGAAGCGTTGGATATATAAAGTTAGAAAAGCGTTAGAGCGCGAGGAGGAAAACTATTATGAAGAAAAAATTTTTAGCAGTGGTATTAACCGGTATTTTAGCACTTACAACACTGGCAGGATGCGGAAAAAGCAGCACATCTGCAAGTGACAGTGCAGCAGGAACAACAGCAGAGAGTACATCCGCAAATGCAAAGGCAAGAACCTTAGACGAGATCAAAGCAGACGGAACCATCAAGATCGGGGTGTTCAGCGATAAAAATCCATTTGGTTATGTCGATGAGAACGGAGAAGTACAGGGATACGATGTATACTTTGCAAAAAGGATTGCAAAAGACCTGCTCGGAAGCGAAGATGCAGTGGAATTTGTTTATGTAGAAGCAGCAAGCCGTGTTGAATATTTACAGTCCGCAAAAGTGGATATCACTCTGGCAAACTTTACCGTAACCGATGAGCGTGCAGAGAAAGTTGATTTTGCATTACCATACATGAAAGTAGCACTTGGTGTCGTTTCTCCGGAAGGTGCACTGATCACAGACGTGGACCAGTTAAACGGAAAGACCCTGATCGTAGTAAAAGGAACAACCGCAGAGACTTATTTCTCTGAGAACTACCCGGACATCAACCTGTTAAAATTTGATGAGTATCAGGAAGCATATGGTGCCCTTTTAGACGGAAGAGGAGATGCGTTTTCTACTGATAACACAGAGGTACTTGCATGGGCAAAACAGAACCCTGGATTTGCAGTTGGTATTGACTCACTTGGTAACATCGATACGATCGCACCAGCCGTACAGAAAGGAAATACAGAGCTTTTGAACTGGCTGAACGAGGAGATTGAGGGACTTGCTGATGAGCAGTTTTTCCATGCAGACTTTGAAGAGACTTTAAAACCGGTTTACGGAGATGATATTGATCCGGAAAGTCTGGTTGTAGAAGGCGGAAAAGTAGATTAAAGACTTTATATCTCCTGAATAAGATAGCAGAAAATGGGAAACACTCATGCTGAGGTGAAAAGCATGAAAAATCACAGACCACATCACATTGGTATCATACCGGATGGAAACCGCAGATGGGCAGTTACACACGGGATGCCCAAAGAAGATGGGTACCAGCATGGGTTAAAACCGGGGCTGATGCTCTTACAGCAGGCAAAAGAGGCAGGGATCGAAGAAATCACATACTATGGATTTACTGTGGATAACTGCAAAAGACCAAAGAAACAGGTGAGCTCCTTTCAGAAGGCGTGTGTCGATGCAATCGATTATCTGTCCTCGGAGGGTGCAGATCTTTTGGTCATCGGAAATACCGGGTCGAAATGTTTCCCGCAGGAACTGCAAAAATACACGACGCGGACCGCGGTGCATGGCGGTGGGATCCGATTGAATTTCCTTGTAAATTATGGCTGGGAATGGGATCTGACACATGTGAGAAAAGACGGGTTTCCGTACTCGTCGGATATCTCAAGGATCGATCTGGTCATCCGGTGGGGCGGAATGCGGCGGCTCTCCGGATTTCTGCCACTGCAGTCTGTCTATGCAGATTTTTATGTAGAGGAAAAATTGTGGCCGGATTATGAGGACGCGGATCTGAAAAAAGCACTGGAATGGTATGAAAAACAGGATGTCACTTATGGAGGATAGGTGGCATTCTGTTTTTTTGTTGACATATCGTTTCATTTGAATTACAGTCCAAATAGAGCCGTGGAAGGTTCTGCAGGTGCATGAACAAACGTAAATGAAGGAACAGATTATGTTAAAAATTTTAATGATAGAAGATGAAATACGGTTGGCGGATGTGTTATATGATTGGTTTTCTAATGGACGAAAATGAGAAAATGCGCAAGCTGGTCATGGAACTGCTCGACTATTCGAAGCTGGAATATCAGAAAGAAAACCACACAGTTTCGGAGGTAACAGGAACGAATATCAGCGGCTGGGCATTTTATCAGGATGGTCAGGAAACTTATGAAGTTGGTTCTGCAACACAGGATGCAAGACATTTTGACAAATACGTGCTGAAGGTATTGCAGGAAGAAGGGGAAAAATTAGAACCCATATGGGAGGGTGTACTTGGTTTCCAACTACTTCACAGAGTGTAAAGGTATCTATGTCATATCGTTTAGAAACCACAATTTGTACAGTCGGATACAACCTTCAGGCAGCCATCTGTGATGAATACATAGCCGTAATCGACGTAAAACCATATGCATCCGATATGGAATGCTTTGTACCTTTGATGGAAAAATACATGAAATTTACCATGTACAAAAAAGAAACGACTGACAAAAAATACCATAAAAATCCGTATCGGGCTATAAGCTTTGCAAAAGATGCTGATGGAAATCTCTTATGCCCAAACGGTCGAAAATTCCTCTTCAAGAGAACACAGCATGTGAAATATAATAAATATGGAAGAACAGAAGAATTTCAGACTTATTGGATGCCGGATGCGGACCGGCTCCGATGATTTCATTGTTGGCAGAAAAGTACCCGGACCGCC
>OIYO01000045.1_pt1 | contig 124798 bp, 99 predicted proteins | sample 1588191 | NCBI WGS metagenome assembly OIYO01 (sample SAMN03283275) | human gut metagenome | biome: human-associated habitat; material: feces | host: Homo sapiens | place: Peru | collected 2012 | reverse complement strand
AGTTCAACTCTATCCACAAAAAACATAAAAACATCTTTTCTGTACCCCACAGACACAATCAATGCCGAAAGCCTTTGTTTTCAAGAGCTTTCGGTTTTTATTTTTGTCAAAAACGAGAAAAACGAAAAAGCCACAGTTTTTATTGGCTGTTTTTCCGTCTGCTAATGGAATTTATGACTGATGTCGTCCGCCTTTCAGGTGTACGGCTTGCTAATGAATAAGGCGCTCGTTACCCTGTTAATTCGTTCATTTAGGTGTGGTCAAGCAGCAATCGCACACTACCTCTATGCCATTTCTTATTATATAATTGCGGTAACAGGAGGTGGTTGTTTTGAAAGAACAGAAATATCATTTATACCTTTCCAAGGACGAATACAGCGAAGTGTTGCAATCACTTATCCGTTTGAAGAACAGCCTGATAGCACAAGGCAGATACACGGACGCAGTAGATGATATTCTTTGCAAGGTGCTTTCAGCCAAGAAAAGAAAGTTCAAAATCAAATATATCTGAACACGAATAAAGACCGCCTACACTTTTGTAAGCGGTCTTGCTAATTTAGAGTAAGTTCGACAAACTGGAATTTAGATCATGATTCATATGGATAGTAGTGTTCTGCCTTCGACTGAAATTCACATAATTTTAATATTTTCATATCCTTATCAAAATCTGCTATTGTAACACCATTAAAGCCATCTATCTTACCATCATAATTACATCTGAAGTACCATTCAACAATTAACGTTTGGTTTTGCTCAAATATTCGTTTGATTGTCCATTCCAATACTTGTCCCTTATTATTCCAATTTTCAAACCATGTTACAATTTGTGATAATCCATGATATTCAGGTCCATAGCATTCACTATACAAAGCATTTTCAGAAAAAGTCTGTTTTACAATCTCAACATCGTTATCTAACCAAGACTGAAAATATTTCTTAATGACATCTACTTTCATATTATCCTCCACAAATTCAAATTTATCTTTCTCTTAATTTCCTATTATACACCAAAATTATGAATATTTCTACACGCCGTCTATTGACCTCGATTACGAGGGAAATAGGCGGCTTTTTGTTTGCAAAAAATTTTTTCAAGAAATTTTGAAAAAACACCCCCAAAAACGCTTTCCCATTTCAAACAAGTGAAAAAACCACGAAAAATTAGCAGGTTTTGGACGAGAATTTACTAACAGTGAAATCCCAGAAAAGCCAGTAAAATCAAGGATTTTCGGGGATTTGTAGGGAGTCAAAAATGCCCCTCGGGGAGGCTTCCCCTAAGCGGTAGGTCGGGTGTTCGAATCACCTCGGGAACGCCACAATGCAGGTGTGACTGTACGCCTGCATTTTTATTTTTGTTTTTTTTTTTTGAACATTTTGTAGAATATTATTATCCGATATGATATAATTTTTTCATCGGAGTGAGAAATATGGTAGGTAAGAAAATTTGTGTTTTCGTAAAAATGATTATTGCAGCGGCGTTGCTTTGCTTTTTTACTATGCCTTTTTCTGCGTTGGCTTACAATGCCGATTATATGTCTCCTGAAAAGTGGAACAGTAAAAATGTTGTGTCTGCCGATTTTGTAAAAAAAGGTGCGGCAGGCGAAATGAGCGGAACATATAAATATTTTTTGGACAATGACGACGGCTGTTTTTATATCTGTCTCAATGTTGATAAGAGTGACAGCGAGATTGTGCCCGAAAATATAAAAATCGGCTTCAGCATAACCGACGGAGCAGAATCGTACTCTTTTGCTGCAGACCAAAACGGAATGTGCGACAGTGACGAGGGTACTGCTGAGGCGTTTTCGGTACAGTCGGATTTTTTGACATATTCCAATTTGCACGGCGGAAGGTACATATGTGCCGTCAGTATTCCTAAAGGCGAGGATAGCTACAATTTTGTTGTGAGTCTGTGGAATAACGGCAGACGCTATATTATTGATGAAAAAATTACAGTAAAGAGAATATCAACTAATACGAAAAAGTCGGAACGCACCAAAAAATCAAAGGCCTCAAAATCTGCCAAATCCACTACGGAACGAAGCACAAAGTTTTACGCCGAGCCTACGAGCAACCTCAACTCCGGCAAGAGTGCAGCCGGCAATAAGACCGTAAAAACCCGTCCTTCCAGAAGAAAATATACAGGCAAAACCGCATTCCGTGCCGACAAAACGAGCAATGCTGCGACTGCAAATTCTCAGGTGTACGATTACTCGTCAGGCAAAGAAAAAATGACGAACGGATCTGTTGCATTTTTGGTGCTCGGTATAGTGATTGCCGTGGCAGGAGTCGGATTTATTGTGTTTGCCACAGTGAAAAATCTAAAAAATAAGTCTGCCGAAGAAAACAACAAAAAAGATAATAACGAAGAAGAATTTAAGGACGACGGCGATTTTGACTTTTGATGTTGTTAGTACTATAATATTCGTGTAAATTCGGTTACGGAGATTTTATTATGCAGAAAAAACAAAAGAGTTATGCACTGTCCTATCCTAAAATAGTTGCGATAGGTTTTGCATTTCTTATCCTTGCAGGCTCACTGTTGCTTATGCTGCCTATCAGCTCAAAGCATAGCGGAGTTACCTATATAGATGCGCTGTTCACTGCTACCTCGGCTACTTGTATCACAGGTCTTGTACCTTTTGATACTTATACAAATTGGAGCGTGTTCGGTCAGATAGTGATTATTTGCCTTATCCAGATAGGCGGCTTAGGTTTTATTACCGCTTTGGGATTTTTGAATAATCTTTTGTTCAAAGGAAAAATCGGGCTGAAGCAAAAAATGCTCCTAAAGGAGAGCGTCGGCTCTTTTGATTTGGAAAATGTAAAATCATTGACTAAGGATGTGATCGTGTTCACTGTCTCCTGCGAGCTTGCAGGTGCTGCGATTTTGGCAATTCGGTTTGTGTCGTTGGCAGGTGTAAGGCGTGGAATATATATGGCATTGTTCACAGCTGTGTCTGCTTTTTGTAACGCCGGCTTTGACTTGATGGGGATGGTGTCTCCCTCCTCGTCATTGACTACGGTCAACGACGACCCTGTGGTACTGCTTACCGTGTCGGCATTGATTGTTTTCGGCGGTTTGGGCTTTTTGGTGTGGCAGGATGTGCGTAAACGCAGATTTAAGTTTAAGACTTTTTCTGCCAATACTAAACTTGTTATTGTTACTACTGTTGTTTTGATTTTCGGCGGCGCTGTGCTGTTCGGTATCTTTGAACACAATTATACATTCAAAAATATGCCTTGGTGGCAGCAGGTGATTAACGCTCTGTTTTGCAGTATCACTCCCCGTACGGCAGGGTTTAACAGCGTTGACATAGGCAGCATGTCGCCTTTGTCGAGAGTTTTGACTGATATGCTTATGTTCATAGGCGGCTCCGGTGGCTCTACTGCCGGCGGCGTAAAGGTTACTACCGTGGCTGTTTTGGTGCTGTGTACAGTATCTAATACTATCGGTTCGGGCGAAACCGTGGCATTCGGCAAAAGGGTTGATGACAGCGTGCTGAAGCGTGCACTGACTATCGTTGTTATGAACTTTGTCGAGATTGTTGTGGGCACATTTATTATCTGCTCGGTGCAGAACTTTTCTGTAGGTGATGCATTGTTTGAATGTGCATCGGCTATGGGTACTGTGGGTATAACCGTAGGTATCACGCCTGAGTTAAATACAGTCAGCAGTGTGGTCATTATTTTGCTGATGTATGTGGGCAGACTCACTACATTGATTTTTGCACTGTCATTTGTGACACCTCGCCCTAAGGTTACCACGCAAAAACCAAAAGGCAATTTTGTTGTAGGATAAAGGAGAAAAATATGAATACTATACTAGTTATCGGTGCGGGAAAATTCGGTACACATCTTGCTATTGATCTTTGTAAAATGGGCAACGAGGTTATGCTCGTAGACAAGAGTGAACGCAAAATTGACGAAATTGCACACGAGGTCACAACTTCGGAAATCGGCGATTATACAGTCAAAAGCAATCTTGCTTCTTTAGGTGTGGAGGACTACGATTTTGTATTCGTCTGCGTCGGCGATTTTCAGGACAGCCTTGTTATTGTGGATTACCTCAAGGAATTGGGCGCAAAATTTATTATTGCAAAAGCATCTTCCGAAATTCACGAAAAGTTTTTGCTGAAGAACGGCGCCGACCGTGTAGTCTATCCCGAGCGTGATGTGGCATACAATCAAGCTGTTGAATTTTCTAACAATCATGTCTACGATTTCATTAAACTGGACGACGATACAGGTATATATGAGATTGAGGTGCCGGATAAGTGGTGCGGCAAAAGCCTCGAAACGCTCGATGTTCGCCGTATTCATAATGTGTCCGTCTTGGCGAAAAAGGTGGGTAACAGCGTAACTGCCATTCAGTCACCCGACTATGTGTTCAACAAAACAGAGCATATTATAGTTATGGGTACTGCCGAAAATGTGCGAAAACTGACAAAATAAAAAAATCCCCGTACGCCTTGTTGTACGGGGATTTTTGCACTTTTTGTTATTTTATTTTTTCTCTTGCGTCTTTGATTTGCCTCTCAACACTGCTTATGCTCGGTCCGCCTACTACCAGTCTGTCTGCCACGCATTTTTCGAGATTGATGGCGGTGTATACCTCATCATCAAATAGGTCACAGACCTTTTTGTATTCTTCTATCGGCAGAGTTTCGAGAGTTAAGCTCTTGTCTATGCACAGCGCCACAAGCTCGCCTGTAGCCTTGTATGCGTCACGGAAGGGGAGTCCTTTGCCTACCAAATAGTCGGCGCAGTCCGTTGCGTTAATAAAGCCTTTAGCTGCTGCTGAACGCATATTGTCCTTCAGTACGGTCATTGTGTCTATCATAGGAGTAAAGGCGTTCAGGCACATTTTTACTGTGTCTACTGCGTCGAATATAGCTTCCTTGTCCTCTTGCATATCTTTGTTGTATGCCAAAGCGATGCCTTTCATAACCGTCAGCAGAGTGGTCAGGTCGCCGAAAACTCTGCCGCTTTTGCCTCTGACAAGCTCCGCTATGTCGGGGTTTTTCTTTTGCGGCATAATTGATGAGCCGGTGGAGAATGCGTCGTCCAATTCAACAAACTTAAATTCCCAGCTGCACCACATAATTATTTCTTCGCTGAAACGGGAAAGATGTACCATAATCAGCGACAGCGCAGACGCAAGCTCTATGCAAAAGTCACGGTCGGATACGCCGTCAAGGGAGTTTGCACTTACGGAGTCAAAGCCTAACAGCTCGGCTACCATATTTCTGTCCAGCGGATATGTTGTGCCGGCCAGTGCACCGGAGCCAAGCGGCAGTACGTTCATTCTGCGCTTTACATTGCTGAGTCTGTCTAAATCACGGAGCAGCATAGCCGTGTATGCCATAAGATGATGGCCAAAGGTGATAGGCTGTGCTCTCTGTAGGTGAGTGTAGCCCGGCATAATTGTGGTCTTGTTTTCTTCTGCTTTGTTGCACAGTACAGTGATGAGTGCTTTCAGCTTTTCGCTTATTTCGTCTATCTCCTCTTTCAGCACCATACGGATGTCAAGCGCTACCTGGTCGTTACGGGAACGTGCCGTGTGCAGTCTCTTGCCTGTTTGTCCGAGTCTTGCTGTCAGTTCACCCTCAACAAAGGTGTGTATATCCTCTGCTTCCATATCTATAGACAGCTTTCCACTGTTGATGTCGTCCAAAATTTCGCTGAGCCCTGCTACTATCTTTTCACTTTCGCTCTTATCGATTATTCCTGTTGCACCCAGCATTGTTGCGTGGGCAATTGAGCCTTTGATGTCCTCTGCGTACATTCTGCTGTCAAATTTGATAGAGGAGTTAAAGTCATTAGTTTCTTTCGCAAGCTCTTTTTTGAACCTGCCCTTCCATAGTTGTGCCATATAGTACCTCGTATAATCAACCCTTTGGCTTTGTGCGGCGGATTGATTGTATTTTATTAACAATTAGGGCGAACAAAATCTGTCCGCCCTTAGATTTGTCTTTTATATTTTACTTGTTGTCTCTCTGAGAGTCAAGGATTGCTTTTACTTTTGTTGACAGACCAAAGAGATTGATGAAGCCGGTTGCATCAGCTTGATTGTATGCGCCGCCGTCATCGCTGAAGGATGCTACATTCTCATCATACAGAGTGTATGGAGAAGTTACGCCTGCGTTCATAACATTGCCTTTGTAGAGCTTGAGTTTAACATCACCGGTTACAGTCTCCTGTGTCTTGTCGACAAATGCAGACAGTGCCTCACGGAGAGGGGAGAACCAAAGTCCGTTATATACAAGCTCGCCGTATTTTTCTGCTATGAGTTTTTTGTAGTGTGATGTGTCACGGTCGAGAGTAATCATCTCCAGCAGCTCATGTGCTTTGTAGAGGATTGTTCCGCCGGGAGTCTCATATACGCCACGGCTCTTCATGCCTACCAGACGATTTTCTACTATGTCCAGGAGACCGATGCCGTTTTTGCCGCCAAGCTCATTTAACTTTTCTACGAGTGCGAGTGGGCTCATTTCTACTCCGTCGATTGTTGTAGGCTCACCCTTTTCAAAATGAATGGTGATGTATGTAGGCTCGTCCGGAGCTTTTTCCGGCGCTACGCCAAGCTCAAGGAAACCGTCCTTGAGATACTGAGGCTCGTTAGCCGGATCCTCAAGGTCGAGACCCTCGTGGCTGAGATGCCATACATTCTTGTCCTTTGAGTAGTTTGTCTCTCTGTTTATTTTGAGAGGAATGTTGTGTGCCTCTGCATATTCGATTTCTTCCTCACGAGATTTGATGTCCCACTCACGCCATGGTGCGATAATCTCCATATCGGGAGCAAGTGCTTTCAGCGCAAGCTCAAATCTAACCTGATCGTTGCCCTTACCGGTGCAGCCGTGGCAGATTGCATCTGCGTGCTCTTTTTTAGCTATGTCAGCCAAACCTTTTGCGATGCACGGACGAGCGTGGCTTGTGCCCAAGAGGTATTCCTCATACTCTGCTCCTGCCTTTACGCAAGGGAAGATGTAGTCTTTTACATACTCCTCTTTGAGATCGAGTACATAGAGCTTTGATGCGCCGGTAGCGATTGCCTTTTCTTCGAGACCGTCCAGCTCTGTGCCCTGTCCCACGTCACCGCTGACTGCTACTACTTCGCAGTTGTTGTAGTTTTCTTTCAGCCACGGAATGATGATAGATGTATCCAGACCGCCGCTGTATGCCAGTACAACTTTTTTGATGTCTTTTTTATTCATAACGATTATCTCCTTCGTGTTGTTTGTTTTGCTATGAGTACATTATATCATTATGTTTTCATATTTCAACCCCTTTTTGCTAAATTCTGCATAAAAATACAAATAAAAGCTGCATAAACTCATAATATATGTGCATATTTACAGTAAAATATACATTATGCAGAATAAATATACATTTCCACACCCAAAAATTATGTAATTATTATCGTCGAGCTGTCATAATATTTTGTAGACAGCGGTGCTTTTTTTACCCGTACACCTATATATAATAGGTATAGAGCGATGAGCGAACAAAAATTTCTGCACTGCCCCACAACATTGTGAACAAAATAACGGTCGCTATTTGTCGCATTACAGCATAAGAGTAGTGTAAACAAATCTTGTAAATAATTTGTAAACATTTTTTTCATTAATATTCATAAATTCTCTTGCAATCTCTTGAATTATGTGATATTATGACTTTGTACATTAAAAGGGGTAACTATACCCATTTTCGGTAGAAACGGACATTTTTGACCGTTTTACCGACGCATTCGGGGGCTTTTGTCGCCCGTTGGTCAGATGTGAAAAAAGAATATGGCTCGGTTATCTCCGACTTATGGATACAAATCTTTTAGGGAGGAATTCATAAATGGCAAATAAGAGAACGAAGAGATTTATCTCTGTACTTCTTGCAGCAGTGATGGTTGTCTCTTCATTACCCTTTACCGTCTTTTCGGCTTTCGCAGCAGACAGTGACGCCTCTGACCCGATTATTACTAAGGCAGAGACCGCTATGCATACCTATGAGACAAAGATGGACGGTACTATCTACAAGAACATGGCATCCGCTTATGATGCTTATGTAAAGTTGCAAGAATATGTTGATATCTACAAGTATACCGGCACCGACAAGGGCATTTCTGCTCAGGTGACCGCTCTTACTACAGCTACCAACCAACTTACTGACGAAAATAAGTTTGTCTCCTACACAGGCGACAAGTATGCAAAAGTTTCTAAGGACAGTGGCTCAAACACTGAAGAAAACTACAGAACTTTGAATAAAAACCTGCTCTATGCTCCGGATGTTACTACTTCTCCGACTTACGCAAGTACAGGCAAGGTTACTATGAAGTCTGCTTGGAACGGCAGTGACTTCTACTACGGCTATATCTTCACATCGAGAGGAGCAGTTATGCTCTACGATGATATTACCGCTCCGCAGACCATCGTTTCTGCAACATACGAGAACAACGCAAGCGGTACATGGAAAACTAATACCACAGAGCTTTCCTGCTCTATCGTGCAGAGCACTAATAACGGTATGTCTCTCGACGCCGCATGGAAAGGCCGTGCTTCATCTGCAGCTAACAAAGACGGCTATCAAGACTTTATGTGGGCTTACTTTGTAGGCAATAAGAATACTCTTTCCACAGACGATAAAAACACATCCAACGGTTATAATCAGTCCGGTGCAGCAAACGGTACTTATACCTCTGCATTTAAGTTTACCGACAAGATGGGTGATGATGAGTACACAAGATACTGTGCTCCGTCCTTTAAGTTCAGAGGCGGTCTTGACGCTCCTCCGAACACAAACAACATCGCTGAGGGTGTAGCTACTGCAAGTGACGGTTCGGGTGTTTATGTAGTGAACTATGCAACACTTCTGAATGCTATTAAAGGCACAAAGAATATTATTGCTCACCCGGAGAACTACACTCAGGGCGGACTTAAGGCTCTCTTAACTGCTATCGATGCTGGCACATCATTCAATCCTAATGATTATGATTATGCTACAAACACATCTGGCACAGTTACTACAGTAGGTAACGACATTAAGGCTAAGAAAGAGGCTATCGCTTCTGCTCAGGCTTCTGCTACTACAGACTCTACTAACTATGCTACTTTGGGTGCAGCTCTTCTTGACTCACAGGCTACCTACAACCGTGGCAACGACGATAATGCTTACACATCTGATTCTTGGGCAACCTTTAAGGCAGCTTACGAAGCAGCTAATAAAACTATCGCTAATCTCGATACAACAGGCTACACAGATGCAAACGCAGCTCTCACTCAAGCTGATGCACTTACATCAGCAAAGAGCGGTCTCGTTACTCAAGGCAAGGTTAATACAGCCGACCTTGAAATTTCTATCAGTAACGCCCTTGTAGCTATCAACAACAAGGAATACTTCACCGCAGAGTCATGGGTATCGGCTAATCTTGCTTCTCTCGTACAGGCAGCACAGGTTGCAGTATGGGGTTCTGTAGATAACTACGGCGTAGACGCCGAAAAGATTGGCGACAACGCAGAGAATGTGGCTATCGTTAAGTCACACGCTACAGCTATCAATGAGGCAGTGGCAAAGCTGGTTATCTCACCTAACTCTGTGTATTCAGTAGCAGGCGTATCTCTTACTGATGCTATCAACAATGCTCAGCCTTATATCGATAACGGCAAGGACTACGCTAACATCGCTACTCTTGTTACAGCAGTAACCGATGCTAACACATACATCAGCACAGAAATTCCTGTAGCTATCGATGCATCTGTATCCGGCACCGTATCGGCAAAGGTTAATAAGTATATTGAGGTTATCCTCACTATCACAAGAGCTATTAAGAACCTCCGTGCTTCTTTCTCTAAAATGAAAGACGGTACTGTAGTAAATGAAGGATCGGATACAACAACTGCTTTGCTCCATACTCACGGTAATTCAGCAGGTGCTTGGGGCTTCTGGTGGAAGCGTAAGTCTGACACAACCATCATTCGTACTCAGTTTGAGGCATCTACCTATGACCTTCCGGACGGCACATTCGAGTGGTTCAGCACAGACAAGAGCTCTGTATACAACTTCGACGCTGTACTTGACTCTGTATCATTCCTTGCTACAGAAACAACTGCTAATCCGGAGATTCATGTTGCTAATGGTAACGATAACGATGCCGCACTTACAGAGGCAGATAAAAAGAAATATCCTGCTATTACCTCTATCAAAAACGGCGGTATTTCCTTTACTCTTACCAGCGTTAAGCTGATGACAAAGGGCAGTACAGTAAATGAAATCGCAAGAGATAAAGAAGGCAACACTACTACAGATATTAACACCGAGCTTCTTCCTTACATCAACGAGGCTAAGGGTATTATCCCTGCAGCAGGTCTTATCGTAAGAAAGGGTACAAATACTTATGCAGTAAAGACTACCGCTGCTATCGACGAAGATCAGCCTAAGAGAGTAAACGCTACTACCGTACCTAAGATTTGGGGTATGGATACAAGCCAGGCAAACACTTATATGAGCGTTCTTTATTGCTGGAAGTATCAGCCATTCCTTCAGTATCTCGGCTACGGCTATCAGTGTGAGCCTTATACTCAAAAGATCAATATCGTTGACTTTGCTACTCTTATGAAGCTCATCACAGACTGTGAGAATACTGACACTTATGTTCAGTCAAAGTACACCACAGATTCTTGGAAGACATTTACCGATGCAATCGGTGCCGCTAAGGCAGAAATGACTTATGACGGCAAGTCCGCTGAGCAGATTCGTGCAGAAGGCGAAACAAGATATACAAATCTTTGGAATGCTAAGGAAGCACTCACAGAGGCAGCTAACAACGATTCTCTTAAGGCAGCTATCACAGCTACCCAGGACACTTATAAGAACTCCGAGGCTGACTGCGACCCAACTACATGGGCAGCTTTCTCCTCAGCATACCAGACAGCTTATGCAGCATATGCTGAACAGTACTCAGACCTTAATGTTCGTAATGTAGCAAAGGCAGACCAGGATAAGATTGATGCTCTTGCAACCGCACTTAATGATGCTTATGCAGCTCTTAAGTTCTATGCAGACTTTACTCCTGTAGTCAATGCAGCTACTACACTCGTACAGAGCCTTCAAGACAAGGTTTATACAGCAGCTTCTCTTAAGGAAGTAAAAGAAAAGCTCGCAGGCATGACCTATCTTAATGTTGCTGAGAGTGACAGACACAACTACTATAAGAGCGCAACAGCAGCCGATGACTCACAGGCTGCTATCGACGCTGAGGCAAAAGAGATTGCAGCTATCACAGCTACAAAGGGTGAGTTCGACGCATCTGCTCTCCTTGCACAAGAGGAGACAATCAAGGCACAGTATGATGACCCTGATGCATGGACCGGTCTTAAAGAAGCTCTTGCTGCTATCGAGAACGATTGGTTCGAGGATGTAACTCTCTATCAGAACTACAAGGTAAAGGGTATCAAGTACACTTCTCAGGAAGAAATTGATGCTGCTGTTACTAAGATCAGAACAGATACAATCAAGACCCACACATACACAGTTACTCTCGACGGTGAGACAGTAGGCACATATAACTATGGCGAACAGATTACTGTAAACTCTCTCAGTGGAAAAGAAGTAAACTGGTACTATGCTTACAAGTCCGAGACTGCAAGCAACGATAAGAAGTATCTTGCTACAGACAAGACTCTCACATTTATCGTAAAGGGTGACACAACACTCACCACATCGGCTATTAAGGACTCTAACACAGATAACGTTAAGATTACTTTCAGAAATAACCTTAACGGTCAGGTTTACGGCGTAGACTACGCAGCACTGGGCAGCACCTATGCTCTCGACGAATCTACCGCTCCTAAGTATCCTAACTTCAAGTTCGCAGGTTGGACTGATTCAGAGGGTAGAGCTATCACATCCCTTGCTGACATTAAGGGTGCAACAACAGTTTATGCTAACTATGAGTACTCATCTGAGAATCATTATGAGGTTAACCTCTTTGCTCTTATCAGAACAAAGGCTAATGACTACATTAAGATTAGCGGTCTTAACTACAACGACGAGATCAGCTTCCTCGAAGACAATCTCGTAGGTACAACAAAGGCTGCTTCAAATGATGTAGTAATCTCTGTAGACACAACATCCAAGGATGTTAAGTGCGAATACAGAGCTAACAGCGTTGTAGGTACTGCACAGCTTGTAGACGGCAAGCTTACAATTCCGGCTGCCAGCAGAGTTAAGTCTAACGGAACATCTACTCAAGATAATTTGAACAAGATTATCGGTTATGTAGGTCTCCGTGGCGATGACACAGCAGGACTGTATGACTACTATATGCAGCACACAGGAGCAAACATGAACCTTCGTCTTGGATTTGGTGAATATGACGAATCCGGCAATCTTAAGAAGGACGAGAATGGCAAATATATGTTCAAGCAGAATGTTGTTGAAGTTGTTTCCTACGGTGCTGACTACACATTCCGTGTTCATAAGAATGAGTATCTTACACCATTCACAAACTATCAGATGACTAATGAAACAGCAGGTTCAGGCTTCAACAGCGGTATCATCAGCGACTGGGGCACTGTTCACACATCAGCTCATGTTTACGGCAAGGCAGATTTGGTTAAGGGTGCTGACAAGTTCTCTATGATCAGCTCCTATGCAATTCCGGCAGGCTGCAAAGCAGTTGAGTCAGGTGTACTCTTTACCGCTACAACAGACGGTACTACTCCTACAGCAGACCTCACATTTGACAATGTAGGTACTAATGGTGTTGCTCGTCTGAAGTCATCTAAGCATACACAGGGCAATCAGTTTGTAATTTCTATTAACACAACCGGACTTACCACCGGCACAACTGTTAATGTTCGTTACGCTCCTTATATCATCTACAAGGATGCCGACGGAAATTCACATACAAAGTTGCTCGAAGAGCCGATTGATACTTCTATCACAATCTAACGGAGGATAATAATGAAAAAGAGTTATTTTCAGCCGGAGATTGAAGTAAAAAAGTATTCAGTTCCGACAGGCCGTTTCATTACTACTTCGGAGCCCGAAGTAAACACAAAGAACGACCTTAACAACGACGATAACTACAATTATTTCGGCAAAAAGTAAAATACAAAATACGCTCCCTTTTGGGAGCGTATTTTTTTGTATTAGAGCAGGAGCGTACTTCGGTTGTCCGATTCTGTTTTGTATTTCATATTTATTAAAACTTTCTTACAATCTCGCTATCTATTTGACTTATTATAATTTATATATTATTATAATAGTAATATTTTGCGTTCAGCATAGAATTTGGAAGTATAGAGATATGAATGTACTTATTTGCGGCCTTGGTTTAATAGGCGCCAGCCTTGCCAAAACATTAAAAAAGAATACCGACAATATTGTCCTCGGTTGGAACCGTACCCCGTCTGTAACCGAAAAAGCACTCCGTGACGGCGCTATCGACCGAACAGGAGACATAGATGAGCTTATTGCAGAGGCAGACATTACTATAGTCAATTTTTATCCCGAGGCGATTGTGCCATTTATCTTGGAACACAAGGACAGTTTCAAAAAAGATTCGATAGTTACCGATTCCTGCGGTATCAAAACAAAAATTTGCCGTGAGATAGAAAAAGAAGAATTGGATTTTTATTTTATCGGTGCACACCCAATGGCAGGCAGAGAGGTAGGCGGCTATGACAACAGCCTCGATACTCTGTTTGACAAAGCAAGTTTCATTTGCACACCGTTCGACAATACTCCACGCAACAAGGTGGACGCACTCGTCGGCTTGGCAGAAAATATGGGATTTGCACGCACCGTTGTTACTACTCCCGAGCATCACGATGAGATGATAGCATTCACCTCACAGATTGCTCATGTGTTGGCTTGTTCTTATGTACTGTCACCTCTGGCACCCAGCCACGCAGGATATTCTGCCGGCTCCTATCGAGATGTCAGCCGTGTAGCTCGAATAAATGCGGATATGTGGGCTGACCTTTTTGTTGACAACAAGGACGCCTTGGTACGAGAGATAGACGATTTGGTGTCTAATCTGATGCAGTTTAAGTACAATATCGTTAATGACGACAAGGACGCTCTAAAGGATTTGATGAACAGAGCAAACAGAATTAAGGAAGAAATCGGCTAATGAAAAAATTAAGAGTGAACGTAGGCGCAGGATACGATATATTTATCGAAAAAGGATTGCTTTCTTCCTGCGGCGAGTTTATAAAGAATGTCACTGACGCAAAAAAAGTCTGTGTTATCAGCGACACAAATATTTTTCCAATATACGGCGACAAAGTTTGTCAGTCTATAGAGGAGCAGGGTTTTGAAGTGCTGACCTATGTTTTTGAGGCAGGAGAGGCATCAAAGACCACAGATACAGTAATATCTATGGTGGAATTTTTGGCACAGAACGAGCTTACGAGAGGCGACATTGTGGTAGCTTTGGGCGGTGGTGTATGCGGTGATATGGCAGGCTTTGCGGCAGCCATATACCTGAGAGGTATAGATTTTGTTCAGATACCTACATCATTGCTTGCGCAGGTAGATTCATCAGTAGGCGGCAAAACAGCCGTAGATTTGCCTCAGGGCAAAAATCTGTGCGGCTCGTTCCACCAACCTGTGTTGGTTATCATAGACCCCGATACTCTCGATACCCTCACGCCGCACTTCTTTTCTGACGGTATGGCAGAGGCAATCAAAACCGGCTGTATTAAGAGTGCTCCTCTCTTTGACAGAATAGAAAAAGAGGACGCAAGGGGTTTTATCGAGGATATGATTTTTGACTGTGTATCCATCAAAGCCGGCGTAGTAGAGCGAGATGAAAAAGAGCATGGCGAGAGAGCATTGCTCAATTTCGGCCACACAGCAGGACATTCTATCGAAAAACTGCACAACTTCAGCACTATATCTCACGGCGAGGCTGTGGGCATCGGTATGGTAATGATTACCGCCGCAGGTGAGGCTTACGGCATCACAGCTGCCGGAACATCGGACAGAATTGCCTCTGTGCTGAAAAAATACGGTCTGCTCACTAAGGACGAGAACAGCCTTAAGGATATTATCGAAAATATGAATGCAGACAAAAAGCGCACCTCCGACTCAATCAATTTCACACTGTTACATTCTATCGGAGACAGCTTTAATCAAAAGATAAAATACGAGGAGATACCGAAGTTTTTCGGTCTAAAATAATATGAGTTCAGTATTACTGAAAAACTCGATACTCGGCGGTGACATTACCGTTCCGCCGTCAAAATCAGTGTCACACAGAGCACTTATATGCTCTTTTTTGGCAAACGCAGGCGTTGTAGAGCCGATTATCGACTCAAACGATATGAGAGCCACCCAACAGGTTATTTCAGCCATAAGAGAGGGTAGGGAGGTTCTCGACTGTATTGAGTCGGGCTCTACAATGCGATTTATGATTCCCGTTGCGGCGGCTTTGGGGCTGAATGTTACTTTTGTGGGACAAGGCAGTCTTTTGACACGCACGCTGGGTGCGTATTTGGATTTACTGCCACAGCACGGAGTCAGCGTGGAGAGCAACGGATATCTGCCTATTAAGTTGTCCGGCAGATTGCAAAGCGGCACATTTGAGATAGCGGGTGATGTCAGCTCACAGTACATTACGGGTTTGCTTATGGCGTTGCCGCTTTTGGACGGCGACAGCAAAATATTGTTGACTACCGGATTGCAGTCTAAGCCGTATGTTGACATTACGCTGAAGGTTTTGTCCGATTTCGGCATAGAGGTGAAGGAGACCGATTACGGCTACTTTGTGGCAGGCGGTCAAAAATATAAGCCGAGGGATTACCGTGTGGAGTCCGACTGGTCACAGGCGGCGTTTTTCTTGGCGGCAGGAGTCTTGGGTGGTGAGCTTATGCTCCACGGATTAGACCCGAATTCTGCACAGGGCGACAAAGAGATTGTGACTGTGCTGAAACAGTTTGGCGGTGATATAGAGTGCCGTAACGGAGTATATACAGCCAAAAAGTCAGCTTTGCACGGCATAGATATAGATGCAGAAAACATACCCGACTTAGTACCGATTTTGGCAGTTGTGGCGGCATATGCCGACGGTGATACTACCATTTTCGGTGCCGAGCGACTGAGATATAAGGAATCAGACAGAATAGAGAGCGTGTGCTCCAATCTCGTGCGTCTGGGCGCAGAGGTTGAACAGCGCCCAGACGGTATGGTTATCCACGGCGGAAAGCGACTTAAGGGCGGTGAGCTTGTGGGTTTCAACGACCACAGAATACTGATGGCATTCTCTGTAGCGGCATTGTTTGCTGACGGTGATACAACTATCACCGATGCAGAGAGTATAAAAAAGTCGTATCCCGACTTTTTTGATGACTACAACAATTTGGGAGGAAAAGCAAGTGTCCTCAACAATAGGTAATAATATTAGATTGTCCGTGTTTGGCGAAAGTCACGGAGAGGCAATCGGTTGTGTAATAGACGGTTTGCCTTCAGGTGCAAGGATAGATATGGAGTCAGTTCGTCTCGATATGGCTCGCAGAGCACCGGGAAAGGACAGAACAGCTACTCCTCGATTAGAAAAGGATGAACCTCATATTCTGTCAGGTATGCTGGACGACGTTACTACAGGTGCACCGCTTGCTATGATTATCAAGAATACTAATACTCGCTCAGGGGATTACGGAAATCTGTTGACCGTGCCTCGTCCGAGCCACAGCGACTATCCCGCTTATGTTAAATACGGCGGCAACAATGACATCAGAGGCGGCGGACATTTCAGCGGCAGGCTGACCGCTCCGTTGGTTTTTGCCGGCGGAATAGCGAAGCAAATACTGAAGGAAAAGGGCGTTTTTATAGGTGCTCACATAAAGCAAATCGGCAGAGTTCAGGACGACTCCTTTGATTATAACAATGTTACAAAAGAGCAGATTGACTCTCTCACTCATTCATCATTCTCTTTGCTTAATCCTAAAAAAGAGGAAGAAATGAGAGCAGAGGTAGAGCGTTACCGAATGGAGCAGAACAGTGTGGGTGGTATGATAGAATGTGCAGCAATAGGACTTCCGGTAGGAGTCGGCGGAAATATGTTTGATACCGTAGAAAGCAGATTGTCACAGATTTTGTTCGGCATACCGGCAGTCAAGGGCGTTCAGTTTGGCTTGGGCTTTGATTTTGCTTCTGCCAATGCAGGCGATGTGAATGATGAATATTGTATAAATGACGGAAAGGTTGCTCTTATGTCCAACAATAACGGCGGCGTTCTCGGCGGTATGACCGACGGTGCTCCGATAGTTCTTTCGGTTGCAATCAAACCTACTCCGTCTATCTCAAGGGAACAACACAGTGTTAATTTGACTACCATGCAGGACGAGCTGCTGACCATAAAAGGCCGACACGATCCTTGTATCGTACCTCGTGCGGTGCCTGTTGTGGAGGCTGCAGTAGCCTTTGGGCTTTTGGATATAATGATATAAGAGGATAATAACGATAAATGGATTTATTAGAATTAAGAAAACAAATTGACGACATTGACGAGCAGCTTATTCCTCTTTTGCTGAAGCGAATGGAGGTATCAAAAGGTGTAGCCGCCTATAAAGTGGAGCATAATATACCTGTGCTCAACGCTCAGCGTGAGCAGGAAATACTCGACGATGTGGCAGAAAAATGCGGCGAGCAGGGTGACGCCATGAAAACGGTGTTTTCTGCTATTATGGATACCTCTCGTGCTTTGCAGCATAAGATTATCGGCGGAGGACAAGAGCTTAGGAGCAGTATAGAAAATGCTGTCCGCCACAAAAAACTTACTGCCAACGGCAAGGCCATCGCCTGTCAAGGTGTAGACGGAGCGTACAGCGGCAGAGCGGCTAACGCACTGTTTCCGGACTCACCTATTTCATTCTACAAGCAATTTGAAGATGTGTTTGAGGCAGTTAATCAGAACAAGGCATTGTTCGGAATAATCCCGGTGGAAAATTCTACAGCCGGCTCTGTGCATGAGTCCTATGATTTGATTATGAAATACAGATTTTATGTTGTAGGCGCCTATGACCTAAAGATTGACCATTGTCTTTGTGCAAAAGCGGATACAAAATATGAGGATATAGAGGATGTATATTCTCATCCTCAGGCTCTCGCACAGTGTAATATATTCCTAAAGAACTTCGATTTTACCGGAGTCAACTTTACTAATACTGCTGCTGCCGCAAAATATGTTGCTTCCAGTGATAAAAATAATATTGCGGCTATTTGCTCGGAGAGTGCAGCCAAAAAATACGGCCTCAAAATTTTGAAAAGAGGCATACAAAATGTGTCTAATAACACCACTCGCTTCATAGTTATTTCTAAGGAGCTTGTTATTGACGACGATGCAGATAAGATTTCGCTTATCTTTTCTGCTCCGCACAGAACCGGCTCACTGTATCGTGTACTCGGCAGATTTTCTATGACAGGACTTAACCTCACTAAGCTTGAGTCCCGACCGGTAGCAAACGGCAAATTCGACTATTACTTCTATGTCGATATTATGGGCTCCGTCAATGACGAGTCCACTCTGGATTTGTTGTGCGCTCTCAGTGACGAGCTGCCCGAATTTACTTTTTTGGGCAACTATTATGAATCTAATTGATTTTGGGGTGTGTAAATGAAAAGCACTAAGCGACACCAAACAAATTTAATATCTTGCATTATTGTTATGGTAACTGCCGCAGTGCTTGTGTTTTTGGGTATCGTACTGTACTATCATAAGGTACTTGAGGTCAGATTTGATACCATAATCGCTTGGTTTACGAGGATAGACAATGCAGTGGCACGGCTCGATTCACCGGTTGAAATAATACTGTGCATTTTTGCGCTGTATATAGCAAAATGTCAGCTGCCTATACCGCTCAGCTTTTTGTGCGTTGTCTCGGGTATGGTCTTTCCGCTGCTGCAGGCGATAATTCTTAATGTTGTATTTATGTTTTTCTTTTTCAGTGTGAAGTATGTTGAGGGTACATTTCTCGGCGGCGGCTGGGCAGGTATGATACTCAACATAAAGAAAATCAGGTTCATCAGAGATTGGATTCATTTTAAGGGCAACGGAAACCCGTATGTCCTCGCCGTTACGAGATTGATACCTGTTATTCCTGTCGGAATGGTGTCTAAGTATTACGGCTCCATGCACTATGATTTCATTTATTATTCTCTTTTGAGCCTACTGGGTTTTGCTCCACGACTTTATATTTATACAAAGTTGGGTGCCGCATGGACCAACCCGTTTTCTGTCACATTCATAACCTTGCTTATGATTATTGTGGGATTTACGGGTGTTACGAGCTTGATTTTTAATATCTTTTATGGTATTCGCTCGGCTCAAATGACAAAGACCTTGCTCATTTACAGCGAAAAAGAAAAATACAGAATAGTATTATAAAAGGGGAAAAATATGAAAGTAAAAGAAATGATAAACGCCATAAACAGTGGCGATTTTGACAAAAACCTAAAGGCAGTTTATGTTACTGACTCTGCTGTGGAGCTCCAAAAGCCACGCTATGTTGAGACGCTTAACACCTTTGGAGAACTTTTTGGTTGGGACAGAGATGTAAGTATTATGTCTGCTCCCGGCAGAACAGAGGTGTGCGGAAATCATACTGATCACAACAACGGCAAGGTGCTCGCTGCATCAATAAATCTCGATGCCATTGCAGTCGTTTCAAAAAATGATGACAACATTATCAGAGTAAAATCCAAGGGACACAGAATGAACGTGGTAGACGTCAACGATCTCGTTCCGGATGAAAAGAAGTTTGGCGACTCAACTGCTCTCGTTCAAGGAGTTGCAGCCGGTATAAAAGATTTGGGATTTGTTGTAAGCGGTTTTGACGCTTGTACTACCTCGGATGTTATGGGAGGCTCAGGCCTTTCGTCTTCGGCAGCCTTTGAGGTGCTTTTGGGATCGGTCCTTTCGTATCTCTTTAATGACGGAAAAATCAGCCCCGTTGATATTGCTAAGGTTGCACAGTATAGCGAGAATGTCTTTTTTGGAAAGCCCTGTGGTCTTTTGGACCAAATGGCATCCTCTGTGGGAACATTTGTTACCATTGATTTTAAGTCCACAAAAGAGCCTGTAATCAAAAAAATCGGCTATGATTTTTCAAAATCAGGTCATTCTCTTTGCATCGTAGACACAGGCGGAAATCACTCGGACCTTACTGACGACTATGCCGCAGTAAGAGAGGAGATGGAGTCGGTAGCTGAAGCTATGGGCAAGTCTGTACTCAGAGAAACTACATATGAGGAATTTTTGGAAAGACTGCCGGAGCTTACAACTAAAGTAAACGACAGAGCACTTCTCCGTGCCTTCCATTTTTATAATGAAAACAAGAGAGTAGAAAAAGCAGTAACTGCTCTTGAAAACAACGATTTTGAGCAGTTTAAGCAGGTTATTATTGATTCCGGTCATTCATCATTTATGCTCAATCAAAATGTATATACACCAAAAAATCCTACCGAGCAAAAGTTGTCTCTTGCTCTCGCTATGAGCAGAGAATTGTTGGACGGAAAAGGAGCTTGGAGAGTACACGGAGGCGGATTTGCCGGCACTATTCAAGCATTCGTGCCTAATGATTTGTTGGATGAATACAAAGAAAAGATGGAAAAGGTATTTGGCGAAGGCAGCTGTCATGTGCTTATAATCAGACCTGTCGGTGGAACTCAAGTTATTTGAACATAAAAAAGAGGAGTTATTATGAAATATGTTTTTATTATCAACCCGATTTCGGGCAATGATGACAAAGTGAAAATTTTTTCAAGAATAAAATCTACTTTTCGTTTGTTGGATGACGATATGATATTGGAGGTCACTCACGCTCAGGGAGATGCACAAAGAATTTCGGAGGAGTACAGCAAAAAGTACGGCTCCGACTGTGTTATCGTTTGCTGTGGCGGTGACGGTACTGTGCATGAGGTGGCTAACGGATTGTGCGGCACGGATACCCCGGTCATGATTCTTCCGCTGGGTACGGGCAACGACTTTGCAAAAAAGATCTATGGCACAAAAAAGATAAATGAAGAGAATGTTATCAAGGCTTTCGGCTTTTATAACGGAAAGCTGAAGTACGATGTGAAGCCTATTGATTTGATAGATTATAACGGCGAAAAATGCGTAAATGTTATGTCTTACGGCTTAGACACCATAGTAGAGACAATCGGCAGAAAAATTGCCGGCAAAGTGCCGCTTTTGGGACATCAGGCATATAACATTGCTGTCGTTCCTGTTTTGACTAAGCCCCTCCACTATACAATCAGTTATGAACTGAACTGTGTAAACCTCGATACAGGAGAGGATTACATACTTGCTTGTGATAATAAAGACTACGCTCTTATGGCTATATGCAACGCCAGCTATTACGGCGGCGGATTTTGTCCTGCACCTGACTCAAAGCTGGACGACGGGTTAGTGGACCTTGCTATGTTTGACGGAATGTCATTTGTTAAGGCGGTACCGCTTATCGTCAAATATTCTAAGGGCGAGGCTAATCAGAAAACCTGCTCACTTTGTACCAATGCATATGTGAAATCAGGCAGAATTTGGATGAGTGACGGCTCAGCTCTCTTAGGTAATTGTGACGGCGAAAACTTTGATTACAGCGAAGTTAATTTTAAGGTTTTGCCTAAATCATTAAAAATATGTTTCATAAAAGATTGATAAAATAAAGCGGCGAACATTATACTTAGCGTATAGTGCTCGCCGCTTTTTTATTTTTCAAATGCAGGGTACATTCGCCTGTACATTGAGTTAATGTGGATGAAATAATCTCGGTCGATATTGTCGATAGTTTCTGTTGTGGTTCTGAATCGCCAATTCTTTTCTGCTACACCGGGCATATTCATTCTTGCGTCCGAGCCGAAACCACACATATCCTGCAGAGATATTATTGCGAGGTTAGATGCACTTTGCCATACAGCCTCGATTATTGAACGGCAGGAGTGTGAATAGTAGCCGCCCTCACCCCAATTATCGCCTTTGAAATGACAGTAATCGAGAGCAAATTTTCTTTCTTCCTCAGAGGCTTCCCACAGCCAGCCGAGGAGAGTGTTGTTGTCGTGTGTACCCACATAGTTTATGCTGTTTTTATCTGCGTTATGCGGCAGGTGAGAGGAGTCTGAGTTGGGGTCAAACCCAAACTGAATTACCTTCATTCCCGGAAAATGTGTGTCCTCCAAAAGTCTGACTACATCTTCGCCGAAAACGCCTAAATCTTCGGCTATTATAGGCACATCATTGCCGAATTTTTCAAACACGGTGCTGAACAAATCCATACCGGGACCGTCCGCCCATTCGCCTACCTTGGCAGTGTCGCTGTCAGCAGGGATTTCCCAATATGACGCAAAGGCTCTGAAATGGTCTATTCTCACTGTATCATAGGTTTTCAGTGACTGTTCAAGGCGCATAAGCCACCAGCCGTAGCTATCTTTTTTCATAGACTTCCAATCATAAATCGGATTGCCCCAAAGCTGTCCGTCCTCGCTGAAATAATCCGGCGGAACACCGGCTACTTTTTCTGTTTTCAGCGTTTTTTCGTCAATTAAGAACATCGGCAGATTGCTCCATACATCCACGCTGTCCATAGCTACATATATGGGCATATCGCCTATTATTGCTATGCCCTTTTGGTTGGCATATTTTTTTATTCCGTTCCATTGCTTGTAGAATATGTACTGTACGAATTTCCAAAATGCCGCCTTGTCCTCGTAGGAATATATGTCCTCGATACAGCGATAGTAGTGAGCGTGCTCATCGCTCCATTCCCACCATGGCTTTTCGTTCTCGATTTCTTTTATTGCCATATACAGTGAGTAATCAGTCAACCAAGGATTATTTAGTTCAAATTCTTTTATTTTTTTTGCTAAGTTTTCGTCAATACCCAAAAATGCTTTTTTAAGCAACTTGAGTCGGTGCTCTTTTGCAAATTCAAATTGTGCCGTGTATGGTGTGCCGTCAAATATGTTGTCGTTCACATCGTCATTGGTCACGAGCCCCATATCTTTGAGCTGTTTAGGGTCTATGAACATATAGTTTCCGGCGAAAGCCGACGGCGAGCAGTAGGGCGAGCCTGAGTCGTCCGTAGGACACAGCGGCAGAACCTGCCAATATGTGAACCCCATCTCTGCAATCCTGTCTGCAAAATGCTTTGCATTTTCATCAAAGACACCTATTCCGTATGGTGACGGCAAAGAACTGATGTGCAGCAGTACACCTGCTCCTCTCTTTTTCAGCATATTTATCTCCCTTGTGTTTTTTCAAAAATGATACCACTATATGCAAAAAAAATCAACCGCCCGCCTTGTTCGGAAAAAATACACAAATTAACACTAAATTATTTAATATATTTATAATATTTAATATTGAATATATTTTTTTTATTTGGTATAATTGTAAAGATGATTACCCGAGCCTGATTCCGAACGAAATTGCGGCTTAGATTTACTCAGGAGGTGCGCCTATGGCTGTTAATATCAAAAGAATTACGCCCCAAGAATTGGACAGGCAGCGTGAATTTGCAAAAAAGACAGAGGCGTTACTGAATGAAAGATATGATTTTCAGCCTTTGGCTTGTGTGGTCACCTACGGCTGTCAGCAGAATGTAGCCGACAGTGAGCACATAAAGGGTATGTTGTCCGATATGGGATACGGTTTTACCGATGACAGAATGAAGGCTAAGCTCGTTATTTTTAACACCTGCGCCGTGCGTGAACACGCCGAAGACAGAGTGTTCGGCAATGTCGGTGCGCTAAAAAAATATAAGCTCCAAAATCCCGATGTCATTATTGCACTTTGCGGTTGTATGATGCAACAAAAACACATTGCCGAAAAGATTAAGGAGTCATTCCCGTTTGTGGATTTAGTGTTCGGCACTCACGTTGTGCACAAGGTGCCGGAGTTAGTTTACACAGCACTTACCCGTCGAAAAAGAGTTTTTGAACTTCCCAATGTTGACGGCGTTATTGCCGAAGGTATTCCGGTAAAGAGAGACAGCGAAAAGAAAGCATGGATACCCATAATGTATGGGTGCAACAATTTTTGTTCATACTGTGTTGTACCATATGTTCGTGGCAGAGAGCGCAGCAGACAGGCAGAAGATGTTATAGCTGAGTTCAAGACTTTGGTAGATGAGGGCTACAAAGAGATTACTCTCTTAGGTCAAAATGTAAATTCTTACGGAAAAGATTTAGAGCCTAAGGTAACATTTTCGCAGCTGCTCAGGATGCTGAACGACTTGCACGGCGATTTTAGAATCAGATTTATGACCAGTCACCCTAAGGACTGCACAAAGGAACTTTTGGAGACTATGGCAGAATGCGATAAGGTTGCCACTCATCTCCACCTACCGTTCCAGAGCGGAAACAATCGAGTGCTTAAGGCTATGAACAGGAGCTACACCAGGGAGCATTATCTCGATCTGATAAATTATGCAAAGGAGCTTATGGGTGACGAGCTGTCCATTACCAGCGATATTATCGTAGGCTTTCCCGGAGAGACATACGAGGAGTTTTTGGACACTGTATCTTTAGTAAAAGAAATCGGGGCAACCAGCTTATTTACATTTATTTATTCGCCGAGAGTAGGTACTCCGGCGGCAAAGATGGACGATCCGGTGCCGTACGAAGAAAAATCCAAGTGGCTCAGAGAGCTGCTCGCTGTGCAAAAAGAAATTTCGGCACAGCAGATGGCACTCCATAAGGGTAAGACATTCAAGTGCTTTGTGTTTGGCAAAGGCAAAACAGGTGATAATTATCTTGCCGCAAGAACAGATGGCAATTTGATTATAGAATTTGAAGGTGACGAGGGGCTCATCGGCACATTTCAAAAAATAAAAGTAACCGAGCCGCTCACCTATGTTATGAAAGGTGAAATAGAAAGGAATTAGTATGAGTTTAGAATCAGCACTTAGAGAACTGGGCAAAGAAATCCAGGCAGATGAAAGATTTGCAGCTCTCCAAGCAGCCGCTAAAGCAAATGACGGAGACGAGGCTCTTCAGCAGCAGATGCAGGAGATGCAGCTTCTCTCACTTAAATATCAGCAGGAAGCAGGAAAGGGCGAAGAAGCATCACAGGACAGAATCACAGAGCTTCAGACTCAGTATCAGGACCTCTATAACAAGATTATGGAAGGCGAAAATATGAAGAATTATTCTGCTGCTGCTGCAGAGATGGAGCAGATGGCTCAGTATATCAGCGGTATGATTGGACTTTTCTTTGACGGTCAGGATCCCGCTACCTGCGAGCTCCCACAGGAAGCGTGCACCCACGATTGCAGCACCTGCGGAGGTTGTCACTGATTTTTATTATTTGGGAAGGCAGTATATGTCTTCCCAAATTTGCCCGAGAGAATGTATTTGATTGATGAAAGAGAGTGAGAATAATGGCTAAAAAAGGCGAACTGTCACCGATGATGAAACAGTATTTTGAAATAAAAAAAGAATATCCCGGCGTGCTGTTGTTCTTTCGCTTAGGTGATTTTTATGAGATGTTTTTTGACGATGCAAAAGTAGCGTCGGAAGAACTGGACTTAGTCCTGACAGGCAGAGACTGCGGTCAGGAGGAGAGAGCGCCCATGTGCGGCGTACCATTCCACAGTGCCGACAGCTATATAGCCAAGCTTGTGTCAAGAGGCTACAAGGTGGCTATTTGTGAGCAGTTGGAGGATCCTGCCACAGCAAAGGGCATAGTCAAGAGAGATGTCATAAGAGTCATCACTCCGGGTACAGTTATCGAAAACGGTATTCTCGACGACGGTACAAACAATTATCTCTGTGCCGTGTGTCATATCGCCAACGAGAGCGGCGTGTGCTTTGCAGATGTGTCTACGGGCGAGTTCCATATTACCGCAGTGGGCAGTGACAATGCAGAAGAAAAAATTATCAATCAGCTTTCCACATATGCACCAAAGGAGATTTTGCTTAATCCTGCCGCATCCACATTTGACAAGGTAGTCAGATTTGCTACAGAGAGGCTCGATGTAAAAACCGAAACACTTGATGACGGAGATTTCGACTTCAATCGATCCACAGATTTGATTTTGCAAACAATGAAAAAGGAAGAAATATCTTCCTTAGGTTTAGGCCACAGCAAAGCGGCTGTTTGTGCCTTGGGTGCAGTAATAGCGTATTTGCAGACTAACCGAAAGACAAAACACCTGGAGACTCCCGGCGAGGTGGATTATTACGACGACGGAGAGTATATGGCACTCGACATCAGTGCCAGAAGGAATCTTGAACTCACTCGCTCAATGATGACGGGAGACAAAAAGCACTCTCTTTTGTGGATAATGGACAAAACAAAAACCGCTATGGGCAAGCGCATGCTCCGCTCGTGGATAGAAAGACCGCTGTTGAGCATTGCACAGATAACCAAGAGACAAAATGCTGTTGGAGCTTTGGTAGATGACAGTATGATTCGTGACGAGGTTAGAGACGCTCTTGGCGGAATAAATGATATTGAGCGACTGATGAGCAGAGTGGCTTACGGTACAGCCAATGCTAAGGAACTGCGTTCGCTTTCCTCCACTATCGGACACCTGCCTGTTATTAAGGGCGCAATCGCAGAGGAAAAAACCTCTATGCTTAAGGCGATATACAGTGACATTGACCTGTTAGATGATGTAAAAGACCTTATCGACAGTGCTATAGTAGAAAATCCGCCGCTGTCCGTCCGTGAGGGCAAGATGATTAAAGCCGGATTTAATGAAGAAATAGATGAGCTTAATGCCATAATAAATGACGGAGCTTCCGTTATTACCACTATCGAAAACAGAGAAAAAGAAAAGACAGGCATACCAAAACTGAGAGTATCGTACAATAAGATCTTTGGCTACTTTATAGAGGTCACAAATGCCTACAAGGATATGGTTCCCGATACATATATTCGCAAGCAGACACTGACTAACTGTGAGCGTTATATCACACAGGAGCTTAAGGATATTGAGAGCAAGGTTATCGGAGCTAAAGACAGAGTTGTTGCCATGGAATATGAAGTTTTCAATTCTGTGCGTCAGCGTATCGCCGATGAGGTTGAGCGTATTCAGCGTACTGCCAGAGCACTTGCTACCCTTGATTCGCTCGCATCTCTCGCTCAGGTTGCTTTTACAAACAATTACTGCTGTCCGCAGATTACAGATGACGGCGTGATAGAAATAAAGGACGGCAGGCACCCTGTTGTTGAGTCGCTTCTCGACGGCGGTCCGTTTGTCCCTAATGATACATATTTGGATAAAGGGAAAAATAAATGTGACATTATCACCGGCCCCAATATGGCAGGTAAGTCCACATATATGCGACAGACTGCACTGATTACACTTCTTGCACAGATAGGCTCGTTTGTGCCCGCAAGCAGTGCTAAGATTTCTGTAGTAGATGCAATATTCACCAGAGTAGGCGCATCTGACGATTTGGCTACAGGTCAGTCTACCTTTATGGTAGAGATGAATGAGGTTTCCACCATACTTAAGAATGCTACATCCGATTCACTGATTATCTTAGATGAGATAGGACGAGGCACATCTACCTTTGACGGAATGAGCATTGCCCGTGCCGTTCTGGAATATGTAGTAAAAAAAATAGGTGCAAAGACACTGTTTGCCACTCACTATCACGAGTTGACCGCTATGGAGGGGCTTCTTGACGGCATCAATAACTACTCTATCGCAGTAAAGAAGCGTGGCGATGATATTACATTTCTCCGCCGTATTGTTCACGGCGGCGCAGATCAGAGCTTCGGTATAGAGGTAGCAAAGCTGGCTGGGATACCAAATGCAGTCATTAAGCGAGCAAAGGTTATCCTAAAGGATTTGGAAGCCAACAAGATAGATATTGAATTTAAAGCCGAGGATGCGGTTGAGGAAGAACCTGACGACAGCGAAATTCAATATAATTTCAAAACTCAGTCCTCGGACGAAATGTTGGAGCTGCTAAAGGCGATAGACATAAACACCCTTACGCCTATCGAGGCTATGCAGACTCTCTATGATTTGAAGAAAAAAGCAGAAGAATTATCATAATTAACGAAAGGAAGTGACACAATGCCCGTAATAAATGTTTTGCCTAAGTCGGTGTATCAGCTCATTGCAGCAGGCGAGGTAGTAGAACGCCCATCATCTGTAGTAAAAGAGATGATTGAAAATTCGGTGGATGCCGGATCCAAAAATATTACTGTCGAGATAAAACACGGCGGCTCTACATATATCCGCATTACCGACGACGGTTGCGGTATCGCTAAGGACCAAATAAAAAAGGTGTTTGTGTCACACGCCACAAGTAAAATAAAAATCAGCGACGACCTAAATTCCATAGGCACTCTCGGTTTTAGAGGTGAAGCTATGGCATCTATCGCCGCAGTGTCGAGAGTTGAACTCCTAACAAAGACGAGAGACGAAAATCTCGGCACAAGATACGAGATTGCAGGGGGAGAAGAAGTAGATTTTTCAGATGCCGGTTGTCCTGACGGAACTACATTTGTAGTTCGTGACATATTCTACAATACACCTGCGAGAATGAAATTCCTAAAGAAAGATGTTACTGAGGGAAATGCAGTGTCCGGAATAGTGGACCGTATGGCTATCAGCCATCCCGATATTGCATTTAGGTTTATTCGTGACGGCAAGCAGACTCTTGTTACCTCCGGCAACGGCGACTTAAAGAGTGTTGTGTACTCGGTGTTTGGCAGAGATTTTGCAACCTCTCTTGTTGATGTGGACTATAGGATTAACAATATGCATCTGAGCGGTGTTGTTACAAAGCCGTCGGCGGGGCGAAAGAGCAGAGCAATGCAATTCTTTTTCATCAACTCTCGTTTGGTTAAGTCTAACACGGTTATGGCGGCATTGGAGCAGGCATATCGCAATTCTATTATGGTAGGTCACTTCCCCGGCGGAGTGCTCAATATTGAATGTGATCCGTCTTTTGTGGATGTGAATGTACATCCGGCTAAGACAGAGGTCAGATTTGCTAACGAAAAGCAGATTTTCGAATTGGTATATTATGGGGTCAAGAATGCTATTGCCACAGGCGATACGCCTAAAGAGGCACATATTATCCCCAAAAAACCTATGCAAACTACTGTCAGCGGCAAACTCGATTTTGTTACACGAGACAGCGATAAGCCACAGCAAATGGAATTTAAGCAGAAGGTCAATCCCGACATCTTTTGGCAGGTTGCCGCACCGGCATCGGAATATAAGGTTAAACCCGATAACGAGAAAAAAGCAGAAGAATCGGCGTCCCCGACATTTTCTGTTCAAAAATCGGTTGAACCTGAAGAACCAAAAGCAGATTTTGCCTCGGCGGAGACAAAATTTATTAAAAGAGAAGACAAGCCTGTTACCTCAAAGAATAACTGCAGCGTAAAAGCAGAGGAAAAGTCTGTCATTTTGCCTGATTTTAGGGTTGTCGGTCAGGCATTTAAGACTTATATAATCGTGGAGATAGACAATGACTTGTACTTTGTGGACAAGCACGCAGCCCATGAGCGAATGAATTATGAAAGACTGAAGGACAGCGAGATTAACTCTCAGCTCCTTTTGGAGCCGGTAGCGGTTAGATTGTCACCGGAGGAATATAATGCCGTTTGCGACAATCTGGATTTGTATGCAAAGTGTGGATTTGCAATAGAAGATTTTGGCTCCGATACTGTTATAGTAAGAGAGTGTCCGTCTGTATTGAACGGCGAAAACATAAAAGACTTGATTTGTGAGACAGCCCAAAAGCTGTTGGATGGAAAGACGGATATTACTCCGGAGCAGATGGACTGGATTTTTCATTCCACCGCCTGCCGTGCCGCAGTAAAAGCGGGCGACACAACTACCCCTGCCGAGCAGGAGCTGTTTATAAAAAAACTGCTGTCTATGCCCAACATAAGATATTGCCCCCACGGCAGACCGGTTATGATAAAAATGTCCAAGTATGAGATAGAAAAGCAGTTCGGCAGGATACAGTAGATTATGGAAAAGACAAAGATAATTTGTGTTGTCGGTCCTACTGCCTCAGGCAAAACCGCACTCGGAGTAGAAATAGCAAAGGCTGTAGGTGGCGAGATAATTTCTGCCGACTCAATGCAGGTGTACAGAGATATGCCCATTGCTACTGCGGTTGCTACTGCCGATGAACAGCAGGGGATACCTCACCACCTGACAGAATTTTTGGACAGCACCCAACAGTTTTCGGTGGCAGACTTTGTGTTTAGGGCTAAAGCACTTATCACGGATATCTCCCACAGAGGCAATGTTCCGATTATTGTAGGCGGAACGGGTTTGTTTGTGGACAGTCTCGTGAAAAATATAGAGTTTTCGGAGGTTGGTGCCGACACCGCCCTCAGAGAAGAACTCAACAAAATGTCATGTGATGAGTTGTACAAAAGACTGTGCAATGCAGACATAAAGGCGGCTCAAGACATTCACCCCAACAACAAAAAGAGAGTTATACGAGCCATAGAACTGGCTGAGGGCGGCACCACAAAGACGGAACAAAACAACAATTCCACCGTCAAGCCATCACCGTATGACGCTTTATATATAGGCATTACATATGCCGACAGACAAAATTTGTATGACAGAATAAATACCCGTGTGGACTCAATGCTCAACAACGGATTGACGGAGGAGGCGGAGCGTATGCGCCGTAACACCTCTTCCACCTCTAAACAGGCCATAGGTCACAAGGAGCTGTATCCATACTTCGACGGTCAAATTTCTTTAGACGATGCTGTCGAAAACCTAAAGCGAGAAACTCGCAGATATGCTAAGCGCCAGCTAACTTGGTTCAGACGCAATGACAGTATCACTTGGCTGTGTGCCGATGAAATGTCCCGCAGTGAGTTGAATGAAAAAGCGATTACGCTTGCAAAGAATTTTTTGAAATAACAGAAAGGAGTACAGTATGAAAAAATTGCGAAAAGACAATGTAGCCATAATTATTGCATTGGTTCTTGTACTGATTTATGTATCGTACGAGGTTTATTCCGTAACTCATATTGACCTCGTTACCCAGACTGCTGTTACCTCCACTGTGTACGAAAAGATTGATGCAGACGCTCTCGTTGTGAGACAGGAGCAGGTTGTGACTAATGCCTCCGACGGTGTTACGGTCGCATCCGATGACAGCGGCGCTAAAATAAAAAAAGACGGCAAGGTCGGCTATGTATTTTCTTCTCAGGACGAGGCATCAAATTATTTGAAATATTTGTCTGCTAAAAAAGAGCTTGAGTATTATGAAAACCTACAGTCCCAGACAGTAGGTCAGGCAGCAAATGTTGAGTCACTTAACGAAAATATTGATGAGTGTCTGAATGATTATATTCGCAGTCTACGCACTAATACAGATATTTCTGCTGCCTCTTCGGACCTTAACGGCAACTTGATTAAGCGTCAGCTTATCATTGGAGAGAGCATAAACTTTACTCCCATTATTTCAGAGCTTCAAAGTAAAATTGAGTCATATTCGGTGTCACAGCCCATCAGAAGCATAAAGACAAATTCGTCTGGCATTTTCAGTACATATACCGATGGATACGAAGGCACATTTGATTATTCTAAGGTGACTGATATGTCGCCGAAGCAGGTTACATCTGCAATCAAAAAAATTAGAAAAACTTCCGATACCGGCAGTACCTCAAAGAATTTGGGCAAGCTCGTTACAGCTTATAATTGGTATATGTTGGCTGTGGTTGACGGTGATTCTGTAAAATCTCTTGCCGACGGACAAACTGTCAGCGTTGCGCTGAAAGAAGATAATTCCACCGTAGATATGAAAATTGTGTCCGGTGCAGAGCTTACTCCCGGCTCAAAGCAGACTGTTCTTGTTCTTGAGAGCGATGATATGAATGATAAGATTGCGGCTTTGCGGAGCAGCGAAATTGAAATTAGGTACAAATCCTATACCGGCATAAAAGTACCTACCGAGGCACTTCATGTATATAAAGGCAAAAAAGGTGTTTACGCACTCATTTCCAGCCAGGTAAAATTCAGAGAGGCAGATGTTATATTCACGGATGATGATTATGTTCTCCTTTCTTATGACCCCGAAAATGAAAAGGGCATACGCCTGTATGATAAAATAATTACTCAAGGAAAGGATCTTGACGATGGAAAAGTTTATACCTGATGAAAAGCGAATACAATCTACTATAGATAACTATAAGCGAATACGGGATGATGTTGCCGAGACTGCCGTCAAGGCAGGCAGAGACCCAAAGGATGTAAGGCTGATGTGTGTAACAAAGACTGTTGAGTCGGAGTATATTAACCCTGTTCTCGACTTGGGTGCAGACCTTATTGGCGAAAACAGAGTTCAGGAATATATCGGCAAAATCGACAGCTTACACCTGGACGGAGTAGAAAAACATATTATCGGTCATCTGCAAACTAATAAGGTAAAATATATAGCCGGCAAGGTGGATATGATAGAATCCGTCGATTCCGTAAAACTCGCTAAGGAAATATCCAAGGAGTCAAAAAAGCACGATGTTACCACTAATGTTTTGGTAGAGGTTAATATCGGCAAGGAGGACTCAAAGAGCGGTATATTTATTGAGAATTTGGAGGAGCTTTTGTGCGAAATATCCGAGCTCGATAATATTAAAGTAAAAGGTCTTATGACAATCCCGCCAATATGTGATAATGACGCCGAAGTGAGAAAATATTTTGCCTCTATGCACAAATCATTTGTTGACATTAGAGACAAAAGAATAGATAATATAGATATGCAAATCCTTTCTATGGGTATGAGCGCAGACTACGAGTCGGCTATTATGGAAGGGTCCAATATCGTGAGAGTGGGTTCTGCTATTTTCGGAGCCAGAAAATATTTTTAAGTGAGGTAAGAGAGATGAGTTTATTTGACAAAGTAAAAGAAATTATTGCCGACAATGACGACGATGATTTTGATGAATATTACGACGACAACAAATCTTTTTCTGCACCATTGGCAAAGCCGGAGAGATCACACTCCGCAGAGCGAATGGAGCGTGCGGAGAGAGAAGAACGCCAGGAGCGTTCTATGCGCCGCCAAAAGAGCGATAAGGTTGTGAACATTCACACCACAGCACAGCTTCAGGTCGTTCTTGTTAAGCCGGAGAGGTATGAGGAGGCAGCAGCCATTGCTGACAATCTTAATGAAAAGAGAACGGTTGTTCTCAACCTTGAGAGCACAAATCGTGATGTGGCACGCAGACTGCTCGACTTTTTGTCAGGTGTTGCTTATGCCAACAACGGCCAAATTAAGCGTGTTGCTAATTCCACCTATATCATTACCCCGTACAATGTAGACGTTATGGGCGATTTGATAGATGAATTAGAAAATAACGGTATGTTTATGTAATTGATGATATTAGGAGGATATGATAAATGATAAGTTCAGCAAATTTGAGAAAAACAGAGTTTGCAGTTGTGCCAAACGGCTACAGCATTGACCAGGTAAATGATATAATTAACCAGGCCGCATCTACTATAGAGGCATATGCCAGCGAGAGCGATGACCTCTATCATAAGATGGAGGTGCTTGCCACTAAGATAGAAGAATACAGAGCAGAAGAAAACTCAATTAAATCGGCACTCATTACTGCCGAAAAAATGGCTGATAAGATTAAGAAAGAGTCCGAAGAAAAGGCAGCCGCACTCATAGCACAGAGTGAAAAGACAGCAAAGACTACCACAGACGACGCTAACGCTCAGTCCGAAAAAATTATCAGCGAGGCGAGAGCTTATTCTTCTAAGCTCATCAATGATAAGACAAAAGAGGCTCGACAGATAATTCTTGACGCTCAAACAAAAGCTAATGATGCAATAAACTCATCAAAGTCCGTAGCAAAGAATGTTCTTGACCAAGCAAAAGAAATTTCAGAAGATTTGATTACTAAGTCGAAGCAGGAAAAAGAGGCATATGACATTCTTATTGCTACTCTTAAGAAAGATGCCGCAGATTTTATTGGCAGACTGAAGGACCTTTACGGCAAGCAGCTTGACATTCTCGGCAGTGCTAATCTCGACACCTCCGATGAAGAAACGGACAAAAACAAAAAAGATATAGATTCTGCTCAGTCTGATGTTGATAACCTTATCGGCGAGATTGATGAAATGGAAAAGGCAATTCCCGACGAGGTAGTATTGGATGTTCCTGATATGCCTGAGGAAGAAGCTCCGGCAGAGCCCGCAGCAGAGGAAACGCCTGTTGAGGAAAAGAAAGAATCCGAACCTGTTGCAGAAGCCGTCGAAAAGCCGGCTGAAAAGGCAGAGAAACCTGTAATGGAAAACAAGGAAGATTTTGTTCTTACCGAGGAAAAAGCACCTTACGATGACAAAGAGACACCGGACCCTATGGCTGCTGTAGAAGCCTTTTCGCAGAATGAAATTACTCCTGTAGAAGAAGACAAGACCTATGTCCCCGAAATACAAGAGGATGCACAGATGGAACATGAGGAGTCATTGTTCGATACAGACGATGAACAGCCTTTTGAATCATATTTTAATATAAAAAGAGAAGAACACCCGGGTGACCGCACAGAGACAATATCATTAGTTCCGCCTGAGGACGATGACGAAACTGACGGTGATGAGCCTAAATTTAAGGGCTTCTTCAAAAAGAAAAAGTAACTGACTACATAACATAATCAAGGAGAACAGATTGATGGATTATAATGAAACATTAAATTTACCAAAGACCGACTTTCCTATGAGAGCGTCTCTCCCACAAAGAGAGCCCGAATTTCTCAAGAGTTGGTACGACAACAAACAGTATGAGGCACTTATGGAGCATAATGAGGGAAAACCGTTGTTCGTGTTGCATGACGGCCCTCCGTATGCAAACGGTTCTATCCATATCGGTCACGCACTTAACAAGACACTTAAGGACTTTATCGTAAGATATAAGAATATGACCGGCTTTAAATCACCTTATGTTCCCGGCTGGGATACTCACGGTCTGCCTACAGAGCTTGCTGCCAGAAAGAAAGCAGGCATAACAGCAGAAAGCAATATCACCGACTTGGAGCTTCGTAAGATTTGTCGTGAAACAGCTTTGAGCTATGTCGACATTCAGAGAGAAGGCTTTAAGAGACTTGGCGTAATCGGTGAATGGGATAACCCATATATCACTCTTAAAAAAGAATTTGAGCAGGAACAAATTAAGGTGTTCGCTGCCATGGCATCAAAGGGTTATATTTACAAGGGACTTAAGCCTGTATATTGGTGCTCAGACTGTAATACTGCTTTGGCAGAGGCAGAGATTGAGTACGCAGAGGATCCTTGCCATTCTATTTATGTTAAGTTTAAGGTTACCGACGATATGGGCAAGCTCAGTGCTCTCGGTGCGGATTTGGACAAAACATATTTTGTCATTTGGACAACAACAACCTGGACTTTGCCTGCCAATGTGGCTATTTGTGTCGGTCCTAATTATGAGTATTCTTTGCTCAAGGCTAACGGCGAGTATTATGTAATGGCTACAGACCTTGCTGCTACGGCTATGGAGGATGCAGGTATTACCGATTATGAGACTGTCGGAGTTATAAAGGGCAGTGAGCTTGAATATATGAAAACTGCTCATCCTTTCATCGACAGAACTTCATTTGTTATTGTCGGCGACCATGTAACTCTCGAAAGCGGTACCGGTTGTGTACACACTGCTCCCGGTCACGGTGTTGACGACTTTATTGTATGTAAAAAATATCCCGAAATTCCTATCGTTGTTCCTGTTGACGATAAGGGCGTTCTTACAGAAGAAGCAGGTCAGTTTGCAGGTCTCACCACAGAGGAAGCAAACAAGCCTATTGCACAGTACCTTGATGAAATCGGTGCTCTGTTCGCATTAAAGAAGATTAAGCACCAGTATCCTCACTGCTGGAGATGTCATAAACCTGTTATTTTCCGTGCTACGAGTCAGTGGTTCTGCTCAGTAGACGATTTTAAGGACGCTGCCGTTAAGGCTGCCGAGGATGTAAAATGGTATCCTGAATGGGGCAAGGATAGACTTCAGTCCATGGTCATGGAACGTGCAGACTGGTGTATCTCCCGTCAAAGAAAATGGGGCGTACCTATTCCTGTTGTATATTGTAAGGATTGCGGCAAGGAGATTATCGACGAAGGTATTATGAACAAAGTTTCGGATATTTTCGGCGAGGAAGGCTCTGACGCTTGGTACGCTCACGATGCCGAATATTTCTTGCCTGACGGCTTCAAGTGCCCTCATTGCGGCAAGGCTAATGGCTTTGAAAAAGAAAAAGATATTATGGATGTATGGTTTGACTCAGGTTCTTCCCATGCTGCGGTTTGCCGCAAGAGAGGATACCTCAAGTTCCCTGCAGATGTTTATCTCGAGGGTGCAGACCAGTACAGAGGCTGGTTCCAGTCTTCACTTCTTACCTCTGTTGCAGAGGGTAACAGTGCTCCGTATAAGCAGATTATTACTCACGGCTGGACTGTTGACGGCGAGGGCAGAAAGATGTCCAAGTCTCTCGGAAACGGCGTGGACCCACAGGAAATTGTTGACAAGTACGGTGCCGACATTCTCAGACTTTGGGTAGCAAGCGCAGATTATCATTCCGATATTCGTATCAGCCCCGAAATTCTTAAGCAAATCAGTGATAACTACAGAAAGATCAGAAACACAGCGAGATATTGCCTTGGCAACCTCTATGATTTTGATCCCGATAAGGATATTGTTCCTAACGAAGAGCTTGAAGAACTTGATAAGTACGCTCTTATGAAACTCGACCGTGTTATCGAGACGGCCCGTGCAGGCTATGACGAGTATGAATATCATACCACAGCTCATGCACTTCATAATTTCTGTGTAGTTGATATGAGTAACTTCTACTTTGATGTGCTCAAGAACAGACTCTACACCTCTGCTCCTAATTCTAAGACAAGAAGAGCAGCACAGACCGTTCTGTACAAGGTGCTTGACGCTCTTACACTTGTTCTAACTCCTATTCTTGCTTTCACTTGTGATGAGATTTGGAAGGCTATGAAGCACGATTCTTCCAGAGATGCTCGTTCACCGTTGTTCAATGATATTCCGACATCAGGTTATATTGACATTGACGAGGCATTTATTGCTAAGTGGGACAGAATCCATGAGATAAGGACAGATGTTCAAAAAGCTCTTGAGCTTGCTCGTAAGGATAAGAAAATCGGCAAGCCGCTTGAGGCTAAGGTTACTCTCTTTGCAGACGGTGAGTTGGCAGAATTCCTTAACAGTGAGCTTGATGCATTGCCTGAAATCTTTATTACTTCCGCTGTTGAAATTAAGTCCGGCGAAGGTGATGTTAAGGGAGATGTGGACGGACTCTCCGTCAGCACTTCTAAGGCAGAGGGCGAAAAGTGTGAACGCTGCTGGAAGTTCTCTACTACAGTAGGCTGCAATCACGACCATCCGACTCTTTGTAAAGAATGTGCCGATACAATGGCAGAATTATAATCTAATAAAAGGGCGACAGTTGCCGCCCTTTTTACTCGTTTTTGAGGGAAAGTATGCATACAAAAAAACATATATCCTGCAGCATTATGATTGTTCTTATTGTTGCATTTGACCAAATTACAAAATATATTTCCGAAAAGTATCTTTCCTCCGGTGAGATAAAAACATTTATCCCCGGTGTGATACAGTTTCGCTATGCTCGCAACACCGGTATGGCATTTTCTATGCTGTCCGGCGGCAGATGGCTGTTTGTAACTCTGACCGCAGTAGTTTGCGTGGCTGTCCTCGTTTATCTCTACACCAACCGCTGCAAAAATTTGTGGCTGTATTGGTCTCTCGGAGTTATTGTGGCAGGCGGATTAGGTAATTTGATTGACCGTGTCAGATTCGGACATGTGGTGGATTTTATCGAGCCTGTGTTTGTAGACTTTGCCGTATTTAATATTGCCGACTGCGCCGTAACTCTCGGTGCAGCGGTGCTTGTGTGTTATTTGGTGTGGGATATTTTCAAAAGCAGCAGGAGAGAAAAAAATGGCGAATGATTTTTGCTTTTTAGTATCCCAAGAGACTGCCGGCACGAGAGTCGATAAGCTTCTCGCCGACAGTATGGACGGCTTTACTCGCTCGGGTATCCAGCATTTGCTTTCAGATGGAAATGTTACCTGTGGAGCTAAACCGATTACTAAGAATTATAAATGTAGGGAAGGGGATGAAATAAAAGTTTTCGTCCCCGACGCAAAACCTCTCGATATTGAGGCTCAGGATATACCTCTCGACATTGTGTACGAGGATGAATATTTGTTGGTGGTGGATAAGCCTAAGGGAATGGTTGTTCACCCTGCTAACGGAAATTATGACGGAACATTGGTTAATGCCCTTATGCATCATTGCGGCGACTCACTATCGGGTATCAACGGTGTTATCCGTCCCGGAATAGTCCATCGTATCGACAAGGACACCTCCGGTTTACTTATTGTAGCAAAGACGGATGCCGCCCATATCGGATTGGCAGAGCAGATTAAAGAACACTCTTTTACTCGTGCGTACGAGGCTGTGGTCTATGGGAATATTAAAGACGACGAGGGTACAATATGCCAACCCATAGGCAGAAACCCTAAGGATAGAAAAAAGATGGCTGTGGTTTATACTAACTCTAAGCCGGCAACCACTCATTACAAGGTCCTTCAGCGTTTTGGCAGTTTCACTCATATCAGGTGTGTTCTCGAGACAGGAAGAACTCACCAAATCAGAGTGCATATGGCATTTATCGGACATCCCATTGCCGGTGATTCCGTGTATGGCCCTAAAAAAGTTATTACCGAGTTGAACGGTCAGTGCCTCCACGCAAAGCAGATAGGCTTTGTCCATCCGATTACTAATGAGTATATGGAGTTTGAATCCGATTTGCCCGAATATTTTACTAAATTTTTAACCAAACTAAAACACAACAAATCTGTAGGAGAAAATAATGGAAAGAACATTTGAAGATTGGCTCGTAGTGTCCGATATCGACGGAACACTTAATAACAAAATAAGAAAATTACCAAAGAGAAATTACAACGCAATAAAAGAGTTTACCGACAGAGGCGGAAATTTTACACTCGCCTCCGGCAGACTTCAGTCCAGTCTTGAACGAAACTATAATCGTATTACACCTAATCAACCTGCCATTGTTCTTAATGGTGCCGGCTTGTATGATTATAATCAGCGTAAAATGCTGTGGCGCAGCACAATCGGCGAAAAGGGCAGAAATTTTGTGAAATACATAGCAACGACATTTGACGATTTATTCAAGAGCGTTGATATAGGTGTGTATTTTGATGACTATGTGTATATAGTGAAGAGTGGCTTGTTGGCTAAGAGTACTATGTATTTTGACAAAGCGCCCCATGAGTTTGTTAAGTCTGTTGATGATATTCCCGATGAAGGATGGATGAAGGTTATTTTTTGGTCCAATCCTATCACTCTCGGAAAGCTCAAGGATATTGTCCGTTCTATGGAAAATCCTGACGCTAACTTTATGTCCTCCTCCGACTTTTCTTTTGAGATGCTTCAAAAGGGTACACATAAAGGCGTGGGTATAATGAAACTCGCCGATATGCTCCATATCGAAAAGAGCCATGTGGCTGCCATCGGTGATTACTACAACGATTGGGATATGCTAAAGACTGTAGGCCTCCCTGCCTGTGCCGGTCAAGCACCTAAGGCTATTCACAAGATATGCAAGTTTGAGGCTTGTCACTGCAATCACGGTTGCGTTGCCAATTTGTTAGAGTACATAATGAGCGGCAAAGCAGACGAAGACATAATAAAAAATCAAAATCAGGAGTGATACAATGCTTGTTTTAGGCGCACATCTTTCCGCCTCAAAAGGTTTTTGTAATATGTTCAAAACCGCTGAGAGCATCGGCGCAAATACCTTTCAATTTTTTACACGCAATCCTCGTGGAGGAACAGCAAAGGCGATTGATATTGATGATGTAAACAGATTTATGGCTTTGCGCAAGGAGTCCGATTTTGGCACAATACTTGCTCACGCACCATATACTCTTAATCTATGCTCAGCAAAGCCGGAGGTCAGACAGTTTGCACTGGATACATTCAAAGACGACATTTCCCGTATGGAGCTGATACCTAATCAGTTGTATAATTTTCATCCCGGTTCACATGTAGGACAGGGCGCAGAGGTCGGTATTGATTATATTTCCGGCGCATTGAACGAAATACTGTACGAGGATATGACCACCACGGTTTTGCTCGAAACTATGGCCGGCAAAGGTTCTGAAATCGGCAAAACCTTTGACGAGTTGAGAGAGATAATCGACAGGGTAGATTTGGATGAAAAGTTGGGCGTGTGTCTCGATACCTGCCATGTCTACGATGGCGGATATGATATAAAGAATGATTTGGATGCTGTCCTTAACGAGTTCGACAGAATTATAGGATTAGACAGACTGAAAGCGCTCCACCTGAATGATTCAAAAAATCCTTTTGCCTCACACAAGGATCGTCATGAAAAAATCGGCTGTGGCTCGCTGGGTACGGATACCTTTGAAAATATAGTAAATCATCCTGTACTTAAAAATTTACCTATGTTCCTCGAAACTCCAAATGAATTATCGGGCTATAAGGAAGAAATTTCTTTGCTCCGAAGCTTAGAAAAATAATGTTGTTCCAAAATGTATTGGTATTAAATACATTTTGGAACATTTTTGTTCTTGACAGGATATCTATTCTATGTTACGATTAGTTTGTAAAGTATATTGTTGCTAATAGTAAGAAAGGATGTTTCGCTTGAAGAAAACCGCTAAGATTATGATATCTGTTGCAGTTATTGCACTGGTTGCTTATAAGCTGATGAATTTTGACATAGCCCGCCACCTTACAGAATTTTTCAAAACCTCCTCAACATTTTTCAACCATAAAGTAAAAGATTTTGTGGAAGGCTTTACATTGATTGTATTTACCTAAGTAATTTTACTTTAGTCAAAATAAATATTCAAAAGAATACTAAAAAATCTCACGGTTCTAAAACTTGAACCGTGAGATTTTTTAGTAGTTTATTTTTTTGTCTTTGTAGTAGTATTCTTTGTCGTGGTCATTTATTTCTCGCATTACTCTGCATGGATTTCCGACCGCTACGACATTGGCAGGAATGTCCTTTGTTACTACTGAGCCGGCGCCGATAACAGTGTTGTCGCCGATAGTTACTCCGGGCACGATTATTGCACCGGCGCCTATCCACACGTTTCTGCCGATTTTGACATCTACATTGTACTGCATTTCTTTTTCCCTGAGCTCGGGGAGTATAGGATGGCCTGCGGTAGCAATGGTGACATTGGGTCCTATCATAGTGTGGTCGCCTATATAGATATGTCCGTCATCAACTAATGTAAGATTAAAATTAGCATATACCCATTCGCCGAAATGCACATGAGCACCGCCCCAGTTAGCATAAAATGGAGGCTGTATATATGTGTTCGGTCCGACTTCGGCGAACATAAGAGGCATAAGCTCCTCCATTCTTTTTTCGTCACCTAATCCCAGAGTATTGTACTCTTTCATATATTTTACGAAGCCGGTCTGTACGCTCATAATTTCTTCTGCCGAGCAGTCGTAAACAAGACCTTTTTCCATTTTTTCTGTTTCTGTCATATTTTCACCTCAAAAAATAACAGCCGATGATTTCACCGGCTGTAAATTATTTAGTCAATTATACATTGATTTCTACATCTATTCCAAGGAGATCTTGGTTCTCGTCCAAAATCGGCTTGATAACTTCGTTAAGGAAGTCTGCGGTTTGTTCCGGAGCACGACCTACAAAGTTTTCAGGCTTAAGAATAGCAAGTATTTCTTCCTTAGTAGTCATAAATGCAGGGTCAGCGGCGATTCTGTCCACAAGGTCGTTCTTTCCACCTTCAACTTTAACCACGGCGCCGGCAGCCATAGAGTGCTGACGAATTCTCTCGTGGAGCTCCTGTCTGTCTCCGCCCTTCTTTACGGCATCCATCATAATATTTTCTGTAGCCATAAACGGAAGTTCGCTCATAAGGCGAGTCTCAATAACCTTTGGATAAACAACAAGACCGCTCGTTACATTGATATAGAGGTCAAGAATTCCGTCGGTAGCTAAAAATGCTTCTGCTATAGACACACGCTTGTTAGCTGAGTCGTCAAGTGTTCTTTCAAACCACTGTGCAGATGCTGTCCATGCAGGATTAAGGGCATCTATCATAACATATCTTGAAAGTGATGCGATACGCTCGCTGCGCATAGGATTGCGCTTGTATGCCATGGCAGAGGAACCGATTTGGTTCTTTTCAAAAGGTTCTTCAATCTCCTTGAGATTCTGGAGAAGTCGGAGGTCGTTTGAGAATTTGCAGCAGGACTGTGCAATCAATGCCAAGCAGTTGCATACAATGGTGTCCATCTTTCTTGCATATGTCTGACCGCTTACAGGGAAGCAGGATTTGAAGCCCATTTTTTCTGCAATTTTTTTGTCCAAATCCTTGCACTTTTGGTGATCACCGTCAAACAGCTCAAGGAATGAGGCTTGTGTTCCTGTTGTGCCCTTAGAGCCAAGGAGCATAAGAGAGTCCATAACATGACAGATTTCGTTATAGTCCATAACGAGATCCATAAGCCAAAGTGTTGCTCTCTTGCCCACTGTAGTAGGCTGTGCAGGCTGAAAGTGTGTGAATCCGAGACAAGGCATATCCTTGTATTCGTTTGCAAATTTTGCGACAGATGCTATAGCATTAACCAATTTTTTCTTGATGAGCTTAAGTGCCTCGCTCATTGTGATTACATCGGTGTTGTCACCCACATAGCAGCTTGTTGCACCGAGATGAATAATCTTTTTTGCGTTAGGGCACTGCTCACCATATGCGTGCACATGACTCATAACATCGTGGCGAAATTTCTTTTCGTATTCCTGTGCCACCTCGTAGTTAATATCTTCTGCATGAGCCTTAAGCTCTGCGATTTGCTCGTCTGTAATATCGAGTCCCAATTCTTGTTCTGCTTCTGCCAGTGCAATCCACAGTTTTCTCCAGGTTTTGAATTTGAAATCGGGAGAATATATGTATTGCATTTCTTTGCTTGCATAGCGAGCGTTGAAAGGGGAGTTATAGGTGTTGTTTGCCATTAGTCAAGTCCTACTCTCTTCATCATTTCTGCATAAGCTTCTTCTACGCCACCCATATCTCTGCGGAAGCGGTCTTTGTCCAGCTTTTCATGTGTCTTAATATCCCAAAAACGACAGGTGTCCGGGCTGATTTCGTCAGCAAGCACAATTTTGCCGTCTGAAGTTTTACCGAATTCAAGCTTAAAGTCGATAAGCTCAACGCCGATGGATGCAAAATATTCTTTCAGTACATCGTTTACCTTAAATGCCATATCCTTGATTGTTTCTACTTCTTCTTTGGTAGCAAAACCGCAGGATACTGCGTGGTAGCCGTTAATCAATGGATCGCCGAGATCATCGTCTTTGTATGAAAATTCGATAGAAGGACATACAAAATCCATTCCTTCTTCCAGGCCTAATCTTTTGCAGATAGAGCCTGCCGCACGGTTGCGTATAATAACTTCAAGCGGTACGATTTTTACTTTCTTTACTGCTGTTTCTCTGTCGGAAAGTTCCTTTACAAAATGAGTAGGAATTCCGTGCTTTTCGAGGATTTGCATAAGATAGTTTGACATTTTGTTGTTTACTACGCCTTTGCCCACGATAGTACCCTTTTTGATACCGTTGAATGCTGTGGCATCGTCTTTGTAATCAACGATTACGATGTTATCATCGTCTGTTGCCCATACCTTCTTTGCTTTTCCTTCGTAGAGTTGTTCTGTCTTTTTCATAAGTTTATATCTCCTTAGCTTGAAATTTATTATTTAGTGATTATTTTTTGTAGACGCTCTTGATTCTTTCGATTGCTTCTACAGTTTTTTCGTCGTTGCCAAAAGCTGTCAGTCTGAAGTAGCCTTCGCCGGCAGGACCAAAACCGCTGCCCGGTGTGCCTACTACCTGACATTTCTCAAGAAGCTCATCGAAAAATTCCCAGCTTGTGTAACCTTGTGGTACTCTCAGCCATACATATGGTGAGTTTACACCGCCGTAGCACTCAAAGCCTGCGTCCTTAAGTCCGTCGTAGATTACTCTTGCATTCTTTTGGTAATATGCGAGAGTTTCTTTGATTTGCTTTTTGCCTTCTTCGGTGTAGATAGCCTCAGCAGCTCTTTGGGTGATGTAGCTGACACCGTTGAACTTTGTAGCCTGGCGTCTTGCCCAAAGAGGATTCAATGATACGCCGTCAAACTCAAGCTCCTTAGGCACTACGGTGTAGCCGCATCTCATACCTGTAAAGCCTGCTGTCTTTGAGAAAGAACGAAGCTCGATTGCACATTTCTTTGCGCCCTCGATTTCGTAAATTGACTTTGGAATATCATCTTCCACGACAAATGCCTCATATGCTGAGTCAAAGAGTATAAGAGACTTGTGCTCCAAAGCATAGTTTACCCACTTTGTGAGCTGCTCCTTTGTAGCTACCATACCTGTAGGATTGTTAGGGAAGCAGAGGTAAATTACATCCGGAACTTCCTTTGGCAGATCGGGAGTAAAGTTGTTTTCTGCTGTGCATGGCATATAGATAATGTTATCCCACAGACCATCTGCGTTTTTGTTTCCGCTTCTGCCTGCCATAACATTAGTATCAATATATACCGGATATACAGGATCACAGATAGCAACCTTGTTGTCTACGGAAAAAATGTCGCCTATGTTGCCGCAGTCACTCTTCGCACCGTCGGAAAGAAAAATTTCGTCCTTTTGGATATCTATTCCTCTGTCTGTATAGTCGTTCTTCTGTATAGCGTCCAAAATGAAGTCGTAGCCGTACTCAGGCGGATAGCCACGGAATGTTTCCTCGTGAGCCATTTCGTCCACTGCTTTGTGCATAGCGTCGATTACTGCCGGAGCAAGAGGCTTTGTTACATCACCGATGGAAAGACGAATAACGTCCTTGTCGGGATGAGCAGCCTGATATTCTCTCTGCTTTTTTGCTACAGTAGAGAAAAGATAGCTCGACTCAATCTTCAAAAAATTGTCGTTGATTTTCATATCTTAAACCTCCAAATTTGTTTACATATCTATTTCGCCGAAGAAAGAATATTCGGCAGGACCAGTCATAAAGACGCTGTCGCTCTCATTACCGGACCACTCTATTTTTAGGTCACCGCCGATTAGGTGAATTGTTACTTCATTGTCGGTGAGACCGTTTTTTATTGCTGCAACTGCAGTAGCACATGAGCCTGTTCCGCAGGCGAGGGTTTCGCCTGTTCCACGCTCATATACACGCATCTCTATGTTGTTTTTGTCTATTATTTTAGCAAATTCTGCATTGACTTTTTTAGGAAAAACTTCTGTGTTGCCCTCAAAAATTGCACCGTATCTGTTTAGATCAAAATCTATTGGGTGCTCATCAATGAACATTACTGCATGTGGGTTGCCCATAGATACGCAGGTCATATAAAAATCTCTGCCGTCTGTAGTGATTTTTTTATTAACAGTTTCGTCCGTGTCGCTGTTTACGGGTACTTCGGATGACTTAAGCATCGGTGTACCCATATCTACTCTGGCACCATAAACCTCGCCGTTATCTCTAATGATTAGGTCGATTATCTTAACTTTGCCCATTGATTCGATAGTGAAGTGAGTTTTGTCTGTATAGCCTTTGTCATAAACATATCTCGCTACGCATCTGATAGCGTTGCCGCACATCTCTGCTCTGGAACCATCGGCATTGTACATTACCATCTCAAAGTCTGCTGCAGTCCCTTTTTTTATCAGCACGAGACCGTCGCCGCCTACGCCGAAATGACGGTCGGCAAGTTTGATAGCCGCCTCGCTTTCATTTTCTACCTTTTCGCAAAAGCAGTCTATGTACACATAGTCGTTGCCACAGCCTTGCATCTTTATAAATTTCATACTATCACCTGTCGTTATTGCTCAAAATTAGATATGATTTCTTTTGCTAATTCGTTTATTTTTTTGCCTCGGCGCATACTTTCGCTTTGCAGATATTTATGAGCCTGCATCTCGGACATATTGTCCGTGCTCATCAGTATCGCCTTTGCATTTGATATGCAGTCATAGTCATCTCTGTCTCTGTTTGTTAATGATGTTTTGGAGGTCATCAGCACTTCTACCGTTCGCAAAAATTCGCTGCGGTCGAGGGGGAGAGGGAGACTGATAAGGTTGCCCATATAGTTTTCGCTGCCCGACTTGCACAGTGCTACCACATCAAACCCCGAGGGGAGTCTGTCTGCAAGTATTCCTGCACCCATATCTCGCAAAATGGAGGCGCACACTATTACTCCGCCCTTCATGTCTGCGGCGATAGCCAACACGCTGGCACCTGTGGCACAGACATAGCTGACATGTATTCCGTCGCTTTCCAAAACATTGCGGAGCTGCATAGCAGTTTCTTTTATGGGATATGCGATTATGACTGTTTTCATACCTTTCCCGACTCCGTTTCTAATTAGATATATTATAGCATAATACCGATAATAGTGGCAATAGCAAATATAAATTTTTTCATTATTATTTGTCGAATACTGAAACTATCAAAAGCACTGTTTCTTGTAACAAAGTGCACAGAAATTGATTTTTTTCGACAATTTCTTGTAACAAAATAACCAAAAAACACTTGAATTGAGCACTGATGCGTGTTATTATAAGTACATAGTGTGTTACTGCACCCAAATAAGCGGTTGTTTTCGGTTGATCATTATTTCCCACCGATTACAAAAGCGGAAAGGTTACGGATAATTTTATGTCAGAAATAAAGGAAGAATACCAACTCCCTATATATCTGTTCCACGACGGTACTAACTATAAGGCATACGAATTCTTCGGCGTTCATAAGATAGAAGGAGGAGCATATGCCTTCAGAGTTTGGGCGCCGCACGCAGAGGCGGTCAGCGTCGTCGGAGATTTTAACGATTGGGACGAAAAGGCCAATAGTTGTCTGCCGATTTCTTCGGGAATTTGGGAAGCGGTTATAGATGAAGCAAAGGTTTTTGATTGCTACAAATATGCTGTCACAACCAAAGACGGCAGGGTGTTGTACAAGTCAGACCCGTATGCCGTTCATCAAGAGACTCGCCCCGGTACCGGCTCAAAGGTTTATGAGCTCGATGATTACAAATGGCACGACAAAAATTGGCAGACCGAGCGCAGCGAAAGCAATGTTCTCGAAAAGCCGGTTAATATTTATGAGGTTCATTTCGGTTCATGGAAGCAGCATGACGACGGCAATTTCTTAACTTACAGAGAAATGGCTAAAGAGCTTGTACCTTATGTAAAGGATATGGGCTACACCCATATTGAACTTTTGCCCATTATGGAGTATCCCTTTGACGGCTCATGGGGATATCAGGTTACTGGCTATTTTGCCGCAACCTCCCGTTATGGATTGCCCGAGGATTTGATGTATTTTATAGACACTTGCCACAAAAACGGTATCGGTGTTATTTTGGACTGGGTTCCTGCCCATTTTCCAAAGGACGCTCACGGACTCTATGAGTTCGACGGCGAGTGCTGCTACGAATATTCGGATTTGAAAAAAGGCGAACATAAGGAATGGGGCACGAGAGTTTTTGATTACGAAAAGAATGAGGTAAAATCATTCCTTATCTCCTCTGCATTCTATTGGATAGAAAAGTTCCACTTTGACGGACTTCGTGTAGATGCCGTTGCGTCGATGCTTTATCTCGACTATGGAAGAGAGGAAGGTCAATGGACACCAAATAAAAACGGCGGCAGAGAAAATTTGGAGGCTGTGGATTTCTTCCGTCAGCTGAATTCCACAATGTTCAGCGAGCACCCTAATGTTATGATGATAGCAGAGGAGTCAACCGCTTGGCCAATGATTACTATGCCACCCGACATAGGCGGCCTGGGCTTTAATTTCAAATGGAATATGGGCTGGATGAACGATATGCTGAGATACACCTCTCTTGACCCGCTGTTCAGAAAAGGAAATCATAACTGTATTACTTTCAGCTTTTTCTATGCATTCAGCGAAAACTTTATTTTGCCTATCAGTCACGATGAGGTTGTTCACGGAAAATGCAGCTTAATCAACAAGATGCCCGGCGACTATGATATGAAGTTTGAGGGTATGAAGCTGTTTCTTGCATATATGTTTGCTCACCCCGGAAAGAAATTGCTGTTTATGGGCAGTGAATTCGGTCAATTCATCGAGTGGAACTATAAGCAAGGACTGGACTGGCTGCTTTTGGATTACGAAAAGCACAGAAAACTTAAGGAGTTCACTAAGGAACTTAACAGATTTTACAAAAAACACAGTGAGCTTTGGCAGATTGATTACAGCTGGGAGGGATTTCAGTGGATTTCCAGTGAGGATAACTGCAACAGTGTAATCGCCTTTAGACGAATAAATCGTGACGGCGACGAAATTATCACCGTTTTTAATTGGACGCCTAATTCTTTTGACAGCTACAAAATCGGCGTTCCGGAGGAAGGAACATACTCGGTTGTATTTGATACTACTTTGGCTAAATACGGCGGTGACAAATCCAAGTTATCCGGAAAATATAAAACGAAAAAACAAGCTATGCACGGTCAGCCTCAATGTATTGACCTAAAGCTCCACGGACTTTCGGCACTCTATATCAAAAAGACTGCCGACAAGGATAAGAAAGACACCACCAAAAAAGATAAAAAAGAAAAACAAAAAGATAAATAATAGGAGGAAAACATAATGTCAAAAACAGAAGTTGTTGCTATGTTGTTGGCAGGAGGACAAGGCAGTCGTTTGGGTGTTCTGACAAAGAATATTGCAAAGCCGGCTGTTCCCTACGGAGGCAATTATCGCATTATCGACTTTCCGTTGTCTAACTGTGTGAATTCGGGTATTTTTACTGTCGGTGTGCTCACTCAGTATCAGCCGTTGGTGCTGAATGATTATATCGGTAACGGACAGCCTTGGGATTTGGACAGACTTAACGGAGGCGTACATATCCTGTCGCCTTATGAAGCAATAGGAGGTGCAGAGTGGTACAAGGGTACTGCCAATGCAATATACCAAAATATTAACTTTATCGAAAAATATGATCCAAAATATGTTGTTGTCCTTTCGGGTGACCATATCTACAAAATGGATTATGCTAAGATGGTTGATTTCCACAAAAAGAACAATGCAGACTGCACTATCGCAGTGCTTGAGGTTCCGTGGGAGGAGGCTTCCCGTTTCGGAATTTTGGCTACAGACGAAAATAATAAGATTTATGAGTTTGCTGAGAAACCGGCAGAGCCTAAGTCTAACAAAGCGTCTATGGGTGTCTATGTTTTCTCTTGGGACAAGATGAAAAAGTATCTTACCGAGGATGAGGCAGACCCTAACAGCTCTAATGACTTTGGCAAAAACATTATTCCTAATATGCTCAATGACGGTCAGCGTATGTTTGCATTCCCATTCAAAGGCTATTGGAAGGATGTAGGTACAATCGATTCCTTGTGGGAGGCTAATTTGGATATAATCAATCCGAATGTAGATTTGGATCTCAGCGATAAGTCGTGGAGAATTTACAGTCGTAATCCGGTTGCTCCTCCGCACTATATCGGCGAGGATGCAGTGGTTGAAAACAGCTCTATCAGCGAGGGATGCGAGATAGACGGTAGCGTAGACTATTCTGTAGTATCTTCCAATGTTACTGTAGAAAAGGGCGCAGAGGTTAAGTATTCCGTAATTATGCCCGGTGCAGTAATCAAAGAGGGCGCAAAAGTTTATTATTCAATTATTGCAGAAGATGCGGTTATCGAAAAAGATGCACAGATAGGCGAAATTCCTGAGAATTTGGACGATCCCGAAACTTGGGGAGTAGCAGTAATCGGTGCTCGCGCAAAAGTAACCGAGGGCAAGAAAATTGCACCCAAAGAAATGATAGCATCAGGAGAGGAGGTATAAGAGTATGAACGGAAAAAATGTTTTAGGTATGATTTTTGCTAACATACACGAGGAGTCTCTCGGCGGTCTTACCGAATTGAGAACAATGGGCTCGGTACCGTTTTGCTCCAGATACCGACTGATTGACTTTCCGCTCTCTAATATGGTAGAGAGCTCAATAACACAGGTTGGTGTGGTTACTAACGCTAACTTCAATTCCCTGATGGACCATGTAGGCACAGGCAAGCCTTGGGATTTGAGTCGTAAGAACGGCGGACTTCATCTCTTGCCGCCTTATTCCATAAACTCCGTAACTATGTGGGGTAACCGTATTGATGCGATATACGGCAATATGGGATTTTTGGATCACAGCAATCAGGAATATGTACTTATGTCCGATTGCTACAATGTTTTGTCCATCGATTTTAATGATGTGTTCCGTGCTCACGAGGAGAACGATGCCGATATTACTATCGTGGCAGTCAAGGGTAAGAAGCCTGAAAACTTCAGCTCCGTTTTGGTATTCAATGATGTTGATGCCGATGGTAGGGTAAAAGAGGCTGCGGTAGATCCGGCTGTTGACGGTGAAGTGTATTATTCCACTAACATTGTGCTTATGAAAAAGTATTTGCTCCAGACACTCGTGTCTGCCGCTCATTCTAAGAATAAGGTGTCTTTCCAGCGCAGCGTACTCCTTGAGTGCATTAAGAGCAAAAAGGTATACACTTATGACGCTACCGACGATTTTGCCGGCACTATTGACAGCGTTCAGAGCTATTACGATATTTCTATGAGTTTGCTCAATAAAGACAACAGAAAAAAACTCTTTGTAAAAGAAAGACCTATCTATACAAAAGAGCGTGACGATATGCCTACACTCTATGGTATGGACGCAGATGTGAAAAATTCTTTGGTCGCAGATGGCTGTGAAATCAAAGGCAGTGTCGAAAACTGTATTTTGTTCAAAGGCGTTAAGGTTGAAAAGGGTGCTGTGGTAAAGAATTCTATTCTTATGCAGGACACAGTAATCGGCGAAGGCTCAAAGATAAACTATATTATCGCAGATAAAAATTGTAACATTAAGTCCGGAGTAGAGCTGTCAGGTGCAGCAAACTTCCCTGTAAGTCTCTCTAAGGACACAAGAATATAGGAGGTATTATATGAAAGTTTTGTATGTAGCCTCCGAGGCTAATCCTTTTATGGCATCTGGCGGATTGGGTGATGTGGCAGGCTCTCTGCCTATCGCTCTGCGCAAGCGCCTTATTGGCTGTCGTGTGGTTATGCCGTTGTATGACTCCATCAAGCAGGAGTACAAGGACGAGATGAAGTTCATTACATCCATTTCTGTTCCTGTTTCTTGGCGCAGACAATACTGTGGAATTTTTGAGGCTAAGCGTAATGGCGTAATCTTTTACTTCTTGGATAATCAGTATTATTTTAAGCGTGACGGTATCTACGGTCACTATGATGACGCAGAGAGATTTGCTTTCTTCTCCCGTGCAGTGCTCGAGATTATTCCCCACTTGGATTGGAAACCGGATATAATCCACTGCAACGATTGGCAGAGTGCATTGACACCGCTTTACTATTCTTGCTATTATGCTAATCAGCCGGGATATGAAAATATTAAAACGGTATTCACTATTCACAATATTCAATATCAGGGAAAGTATGGCGACGAGCTGCTCAATGATGTTTTGGGTATCGCTCCCGAATACAATAATCTCATCCTCTATGATGGACTTGTAAACTTTATGAAAGCGGGTATCGAGTGTGCAAACAAGGTCACTACGGTATCACCCACCTATGCTAAAGAAATTTTGGACCCGTGGTATTCCTACGGACTTGATCCGATACTCAATCAGCGCAGCTGGAAGTTGTCCGGTATTCTAAACGGTATTGACACTGACAGCTATAATCCGGCTACGGACCCGAATATCTTTAAGAATTATGACGAATCTAATTTTAGAGAAGGCAAGGCTGTAAACAAAAAAGAGCTGCAGCAGGCTATGGGTATGGCTGTCCGTGACGATGTGCCGCTGGTAGGTATCGTCAGCAGATTGGCAGGACATAAAGGTTTTGACCTTATGAAAGCAGTGCTGGAAAAATCTCTTTGGGAGAGAGATATTCAGTATGTGGTTTTAGGTTCGGGCGAATGGCAGTATGAGAGTTTCTTCCGTGAACTTCACAACAAGTATCCAGACAAGGTAGGCGTGACTATCGGCTTCATTCCGGAGCTTGCACGCAAAATATATGCCGGTGCGGATATGTTCCTTATGCCGAGCAAGAGTGAGCCCTGCGGTCTTTCGCAGATGGTATCGCTCAGATACGGTACAATTCCTATTGTTCGTGAAACAGGCGGTCTTAAGGATTCTATCACCGACAGCGGTGACGGTGATGGTAACGGATTTACCTTCAAAACATATGATGCCTATGATATGCTCGGTGCAATCTATCGTGCTGTGGATGCCTATAGCAACAAGGATTATTGGCAGACTCTCGTTAAGCGTGCGTTAGAGTGCGATATGTCCTGGGGAAAGAGTGCTAACGAGTACATTAAGATGTATAAGGCTCTCGTTAAAGAATAAAAAGTTAATTAACTGAAAAAACGGTCTCACGGATTGTCTTAATCTGCGAGACCGTTTTGTTATGGATTACAGTTTCCACATGGTGAGTAACCGTTCTTTATTAGGTTTTCTCGATTGCCCTTGTATGTTTTTTTGTTTTCGGATTTCATTTTCTTTACCGATTGACAGTTGGGTTTGTGGAACGTGTGAGTGTTTATGTTGACTATATATGTTTGCTTTTTACTTCCGTCATCAAAATTGTCCTTTTTGTTGTCGGCGTGGCTTTCGCCTGTGGCATAGTCGATTGTTATACCTGGCTGATTGTTGTAGCAGTACACATTAAAGGATACGCCTTTTCCGTTATCCTCCACGCTCAATGCTTCCATTTGGACGCCTCTCGCCACAAGTTCGTCTCCCTTGAAGATAGGCGTTACTCTGTACATAACATGGTTGCCTGTGGATTTGATATAATCTGCGGTTTCGTCCTCAAATGGCAACATTCCGTTTATGTTTAGGTACCGTGTGCCGGTTATCAAATTTCGCTCATTTGCATTTTCGGCTGTGAGTTGATACCCGATTAGGTGGCATCTGTTGTAGAGATATTTGCCGTCTATGTTGCTGTACTTTATGGTGTGCCAGCCTGTAGGCCTTACACTGCCTATACTGCCTCTTTCTTTGGTGGGCATCAAGTCTTTGCCAATGCAGGCGGTGGCTGTGGTACATCTGCCGAGACGGTCAAGTTTGCCATATTTTTCATAGGACTTTTTAGTGATTTCCTTTTTAGAAAATTGTGGCTTGTTACCGTTTATTGCCACATAGGCGTTGCCGCTGTATTTCGGTATGCTTTTTAGCTCGATTACAGTGGTAGACCGACTTTTTGTCTTTGTAGTTTTTTTCTTTGTTGTCGCAGTCGATTTTGCGGTGCTTTGGGCAGTATCGGTTGTTACAGCACTTGTGCTTGCGACTGGTTTAGATGCGGTGCTTTCCTGTGTTTGGCTGATTTCTGTACAGGAAGAAAACAGAATACATATGCCGAGCAGTATCGGCAAAATTCGATGTAATTTTTTCATAATGGTATTTTAGCACATTGATATTGCTAAATCAATTTTGATTTTTTATTTTGTATATCCAATATCAATACTGCGCAGCCGAGTATCAGCACTACACTCATTCCGGAGTTTACCATACTCATTTTTGATGTGACTTCCGACGATGTGCTGAACACATTTTGTATATCGGGAAAAATGAGCAAAAACAGTTTTGTGATGCAAAAAGAGAGAACACCGCTCGCTACTCTGTGAATAAAAAAAGATATATAGCTGATTTTAGCTTCGCTCATAATCCCCATAATTTGAAAGTGGATACACAAACCACCGAAAGATAAGAAAAATGAGCAGTATTCGGCAGGTATAATTTGACGACCGCACACCCCGTTGGTTATTTCGACAAAAGGCGCAGCCCAGCCGGGAATGTCAAAGATTTTTGTCACAGCAGAAAACAGTACAATATACACACCCATAGTCAGTATTGCTTTTATTGATTTTTCCACAGATGAGGGTAGTGCTTCTTCGAGTGGTAATCGCTGTTGTTCGTCTGCTTTTTGCGAAACAGGCATTTCTGCAAAAAGTCCTTCGACTGTTCCTATTATAATTGAGGACAGCACGCATGACAGATACAGTATTACACCCAGCTTTTGACTGCCTCGACAAATTGTGCCTACAGCTGTGATAATGAAGGCACAGCCGCCGCATATGTTGAAACTCATCAGCCGTTTTGCATCGCTTTTACTTATTCTGTTTTCTTCTAACAGACTTTTTGTCATTATGGCACCGGCAGGATAACCGCCTACCATACCGAACAGTATGGCTGTCGAACAGCATTTCGGAAGTCTGAATGTTTTTTCGACCGCTTTGCCTAAAAAATTTTCAAAAAGCTCTGCTCCTTTTGATGAGGCTATTGTATTAGTGAGAACTAATATCGGCAGCAGAGACGGTACTATGACATTTTCGCACAGCTTATATCCGTCAAGTGCTCCCGCCTTTGCATCTTTAGAAAAAACTATCAGTACCGCCGTTGTTGTCGCCAATATAAAGGCTCCGATATATCCCTTTTTCATCATATCACCGATATATACTTATGCAGGAAAAACAAAAAATACGGTAACTGTGTACCGTATTTTTTAGTTAATCGGTTATTCTCTTTGCTCTATTCATAAGCTCGGTTATGATTTCATCTCCGCATTTTTTTGTTATTGCTGAAATGCCGTCGGCATATTCGGGCGGACGAGAGGTCATATTATGACAGTCGGAGCCTATCAGGCTTATTCTGCCGGCTTTAAGCAGCTTGAACAATTTTTTCTTGGTGCTGTGGTGCTCGTCAAAGAATGAACTTATGTTCACTTGGGTAAGACAGCCTAAATCTAGCAGACCGTCAATTTTTTTAGGATTATCCATAAGCGCCTTGTATCTCTCGATATGTGCCAAAATAGGCTTAACTCCGTAGTCACAGTATAGATTGGACAGTCTGTTGTAATCTTTTTGAGAAAATTCGCTGCTGAAAGGGTGCTCTATCAGCACATAGTCGGAGTTTCCGATTTTTAGTTTGTCTAATGAATCGTAGTTGAACAGATAGTCGCTGATATATACCTCTGCAGCCGGAATGAGCCTTGGAATGCCGTCGGGCAGCGCTGCTGTCAGCTCAGCCATAGCGTTGTCACGCTTTGCTAAAAAATCCTCGAGGGACATTGTGTCCGAGTAGAAGTGAGAGGTAAGGACGATTGTTTCGGCACCTTGTTCCTTTAGCCTTTCAATCATTTTTAGCGAGGTCTGCACATCCTTTGCTCCGTCATCTATTCCGGGCAGTATGTGGCTGTGCATTTCGATTAGGTTGTTTATTTTCATTGCGTTCACCCTCGTGAAATCATGTATATTTTTATCATACTTTATGAAGGTGGTTTTGTCAATGAATTACTATAATATATAAATTAAAAAAGTAGTTGACATAATTCTGTAAATGGTGGATAATATGTACAGAATTTTTTTGTATAGGAGAACTATATGGACAACAAAATAAAAATGCCCCTTTGGGGCCCTTATTCAAAAAAGTATATGGGACTTTCACATATAGTGGAGAGCCTTGCGGACGTCGGTGCCCGTGCCGACTTTTCGGTTCTGCCTACTATTTGGAATTCTGCTACCCCTGTACCGAATGTTACTGTACCGTCTAACTATCATCTCTGGGAATGTAACGGTGACTATACATATTACGCTTATCGCTATGAGCTGATGTGGAAAGACCTTATCTATGCCGATATTTCCTTCACTAAGTTAGATGATGACGCATATCTTATGCGATGTGAGTTCAATAACAACACTGACCTTACGCAGAACTGTATTCTTAATATTTTTTCGTCTTTGGAATTTCCTTTCAGTGAATATGTTGAGATAAAAAAGCCGGATTATGCAGTCATTAAGAATGCTAATGACTATGCTTGCTTTGAGTACACAATATCTCGTCCTTGGGAGCATGAGACACCGGACGGATTGTTCCGTGGTATGTTCAGAGATAGTGATTTTTATTTGGGAGAGGGATTGGGTGACCGCTGCGACAGCGCCCATGTTCATTATCTTAATCACAAACCTTTTGGTGCTACTAAAGGTGATAACGTTTCTTATGACTTGACCTGCGGCGATATTAAGGAGCCTGTTATCGCTCTGCGCTACAGAACAGTTGGCGACGGCGATGCCGTGTTTGATATGAATGGCACCGAGGTAATTTTGCCTCACAGTGATGAGCTGACTATCGTATGTCTGCCATATTCAGAAAATCCTCATTTTGTTTCAAAGGGAGGAGCAGGCATTGAGCTTGACTTTTTGGCAGTTATCTCTAAGGGCGATGCAATTTCTACAGAAAAGAAAAAGTATGGCTTTGTTCCTGAGATTGAGACAGAAAAAGTCGGTTCCGGTTATAGAGTAAAAAATACTTATCCATACGACGACTGCACCTACAATGTGCTGACTCACAATGAGAATACCCGTTTTCGCATTCTTGAGTCCGGCAGTTTGGAGGACGCATTGATTAACCGCCTGTCAAACGGCGACCACACATACGATGATTTGCGCGAGACTTTCTCCAATTCATTTAAGCGCAAACACAGCGACGACGGATTTTTCCAAAACACTGTTATCAAATCAATATTCATTGAGCCGCATTCGGTTCATACTGAGTATGTTGTTATTTCAAAAAAGGCTTTTGCACCTATGACAGACAGCGAGTATGAGGCTGAGTATGAGGCTGCTAAGGCTACGGCTAAGGGTAATGTGTTTAACAAGAACGGTGAAAAATATGCTCTTTCTACCAATATTCTTAAGTCAACACTTCTCACCAACACCGTATATCCCGTATATCGTCACGGAGAAAATGTAGTTCATCACACCCCTGGCAAGAGATGGGATTCTTTCTACACCTGGGACAGTGGATTTATCGGTATGGGCCTTCTTGAGTTTTCGCCTCGTCTGTGTCAGTATGCTCTCGATATGTACCTTTGTGATGACACTAACGATGACTTCTGCTTTCTGCTTCACGGCTCACTGGTGCCTACACAGTTTGTAGAATACCTTGAGCTGCTTAAGCGTACCGAAGATAAGCACAGACTTGACTTTCTTTATAACAAGATGAAGCTGTATTATGAGTTCCTTCGTGGCAGAACACACGGCTCAACCTGTGCAAAGTTTGGCAACGGACTTCTTACTACCTATGATTATTGGTATTCCTGCTCAGGTATGGACGATTATCCTGCTCAGGTAGAGATGATAAAGAATAAGGACGAGCAGTATTCATGCCCTTGCCTTTCTACTTCTCAGATTATCCGTGCCGGCAAGATACTTAAAATGGTTGCCGACTATCTCGGCAAAACAGAGGATATCCCTACATATGACAACGATATTGAGCAGTCCACAAAGGCGCTGAACGATTTGGCATGGGATGAAGACTCAGGATATTTCGGCTACACAATGTACGATAAAGACAAGGATAAGCCTTATATTATGAAAACCGCCGACGGCGAAAATTGGGATAAAGGATTCGATGGTGTTTATCCTCTCATTGCCGGCGCGGTAAAGGGAGACAGACAGCAGCGTCTTATCTCTCATATAAAGAATCCAAATGAAATGTGGTCTGCAGCAGGCGTAAGTGCAGTAGATATGACTGCCTCCTACTACTTTGACGACGGTTATTGGAACGGAAATGTTTGGATGAGCCATCAGTGGTTTGTTTGGAAAACTATGCTGGACAACGGCGACACAGACTTTGCTTTTGATATTGCTAAGCGTGCACTGGATATGTGGAAGGACGAGACTGATTTTACATATTTCACTTACGAGTGCTTTGGCATTAAGACAAAACGAGGCGGCTGGTTCCATAATTTCGGCGGACTTTCTGCTCCTATATGTATTTGGGCTAACGCTTATTATAAACCCGGCACAGTTACTACCGGACTTGACCTTTGGACAGATTACCAAAAGGTTACCGATGATAATGCCGAAATTAAGTTCAAGTATTTTGGCAATAACGAAAAGTATTCATTGATAGTAACCCTCAACGATGAGAACGAATATTCAGTAACACTGGACGGAAAAGAGATTCCTCATTTTGAGAGAGAAAGGGGTATTGTAGAAATTACTCTGGATGGTACTGTTACTTTCGGTGTGCTTAATGTAACAAAAAATAATATGGAAAGAGGCAAATAAATGTCTAACAGAATTTACGGCAGCGACAATGAACCGCTGAAAATTCAATTCATTACCGATATTCACCATTATTCGAGAAAGGTGGGTACAGAGGGCAAGGCTTATGAAAAAGCCGAGTCAAAGAGCCAAAAGGTAATCAAGGATACCGACTTAGTCCTTAATGAAGCATGGAATATTTTGTGTGAGGATAAGTCTACCGACATAGTTGTAGTAGCCGGCGATACCACCCGTGATGGTGAGTTTGACTCTCACAAAGAGGTTATAGATATGCTCCACGCCCTTCAAAAGAGAGGCAAGAGAGTGTATGTTATCACTGCTACCCATGATTTTCGTGACGGTGGTGTAGCCGACGGATATGTAGGTGACGAGGTTGTAAAGGTTCCTGCAGTTGAAAACAGACAGGACCTTTGGGATATGTACTATGATTTCGGTCCCTCCGAAGCTATTGCTACTCACAGAGAGTCTATGAGCTATGTGGTACAGCTTGCCCCCGGCTATCGGCTGTTCGCACTGAATGATGATACTAACTTTAAGCCGGAGGGAGAGAGCGGCTCAGGTTTTTCAGATGACTGTATGGCATGGATTATGGAGCAGCTTCGTGATGCTCAGGAACACGACCAGTATGTTATCGCTATGACTCACCATCCTATGATTGCTCCGTCTCCGTTTTATGCCATTATCGGCAAAGGGGATATGCAGCGTAATCATGAGACAACGAGAGAGATTTTTGCGGATTCAGGTCTACACTGTATGCTTACCGGTCATACTCATATCCACGATATCAGCTATGTTACCACTAAGAAGGGCAACAGATTTTATGATATAGCTTGCGGTGCTGCTATCGGTTGTCCGCCTACTATGCGTACAGTTGTCTTTGACCCTAAGAATGCAAAAATTGATGTAGATACAATTATGATAAAAAATGTTCCCGGTATGGATACCGACGGAAAGCCGTTTGATGAATATATGAAAGGCTTTTTCTTCGGTATGATAGGTGAGGTCATTTGGGCAATGGGCAATGACATTGACCGCCTTGCAGAAATGACACCTGCATTTTCCATTCCGAGCGAAAAGGTTAAAAAGCTGGGCTGGCTCATTAAGCCGATAGGCAAGTTTTTGAACAAGCTCACCTTCAAAAAGGCTTGGCGCCTGTGCAAGAAGGAATCGGGACTTAAGAAAGAGGACATAGCCGATATTGCTGACAAGAGAGTAGTTGACCTTATTCTTGAACTTGTGCAGAATTTGTATTGCGGCGATTCGCCTTACGGACCTGATACGAGAGAGTATAAGCTCACCTGCGGTGTGCTGAATGTTATTGATTCGTTCTTAGATACTATCCACCTTAATATCGGCAAGTTCCTAAAGGGCGCAACCTCTGTCAGAGGCCTTGTTGAGCCACTCCTTTGGAATCCGGGCTATTGCGATGCAAAGGCTACACTGCCTCTGTATCCGATTTATGATGATGAAAATCCTGCACCTGCCGAAATGTTTGAGGAAAAGCATTTTGACGATCCTGTTAAGAAAAGTAAAAAAGGACCTCTCGTCCTTACTTGTCTTATCTTGGCAGTATTGCTCGTTATCGCCGTTTTGGTGCTGATTGTAATAGGTATCATAGCATTGATAAAGGCTATAGTAGCAGCTTTTACCACAGCTGCACTGTTCGGATTATTGTTCTGAATTACATAAATAAAAATAACGGACTGCGTAAGCTTACGTAGTCCGTTTTGTTGTTTTATGTTTATTTAGCAGATTCTGCAACTTCTGTTGTTTCTTCTGTTTCTTCCTTTTCGCTGCCTCTCTTACTGTGAATGTAGCTCTTGAAGGAGTTTATTACGATAGTAAGACCGAGGGCAATCAGCAGAACAGCCACAACAAACTGAAGGACTGAGCCAAAGATGTCTTGACCGGCAGAAATTGCTTTTACCAAAGCAATCAAACGCTGAACAAGTGCTGTGAATGTTACACAGAGCATAATAATCATCGGAGGGAACAAAATCTTGTTCTTTCTTCCTGTTACCTTAAGGAATACGCAGAGTGTGATGAGTACCAATGCACTGAGCAGCTGGTTAGCAGAGCCGAACAGAGGCCAAATCTGCTGATAACCAACCTTTGTGAGGATGAAACCACAAAGGAGAGTAAAGATTGTTGCAAAGTATGGATTGCAAAGAATTTTTCTCCAGGTCTGTGTGTGTTCCATATCGTCTACACTGAAGATTTCTTGGAATGACATCTTGCCTATACGAGCAACAGCGTCAAGAGTTGTCAGTGCAAGTGCAGATACGCACATTGTCATAAATACGGTAGCGATATGTACCGGAATACCCATTCTTTCAAAGAAGCCTGCTACACCTCTTGAGAAGATTTGGAAAGGTGTGCCTTCTGCGGCAACGCCGTTTTTAGCAGCTGCGCCTGCAACGCAGAGTGCCAGTACAGCAAGTACGCTTTCCAAAATCATTGCGCCGTAGCCGACCTTGAGCATATCTTTTTCGTTAGCAATAGTCTTTGATGATGTGCCTGATGATACGAGGCTGTGGAAGCCTGATACAGCACCGCAGGCAACTGTTACAAACAGGATAGGGAACATTGTGCCCAGCTTTGCGTTAGTAAAGCCTGTGTATGCAGGGAGGTTCATAGTCGGATGACCGATAACCAAACCTAAGATTGCACCGGCAATCATACATACGAACATAATAGTTGTCATATAGTCACGAGGCTGTTTCATAAGCCAAATAGGCATAATAGCTGCAACAAAGATATATGCGAATACTACATAAGCCCACTGATCTTTGTTAAGTGTGATAGGAGCCGCAATACCTACTGCGAACGATGCAATGATGAATACAACACCTACGACAAATTCTTTCCAGCCGGAAAGGTTGAATTTCTTTTGGATAAGACCGAATATAACGGCGAATACCATAAACATAATTGATACTGTGCCGGCGGAGCCATTTACGCTGCCTGTTTCCAGCATCTTATGTGTGGTTTCGTCAAAGGCTGCAAATGTGCCTGATACCATATCGGCAAATACTGCGATGATAAGCAGTGAAAACAGCCAGCAGAATATAGTAAAAAGCTTTCTGCCCAACTTGCCGATATATTTTTCTATCAGCATACCCATTGATTTACCTTGGTTTTTAACAGATGCATACAATGCACCGAAGTCTGTTACCGCACCGAAGAATACACCGCCTATCAGTATCCACAGAAGTACAGGTACCCAGCCGAATACTGCTGCCTGAATAGCGCCGGTTACAGGGCCTGCGCCTGCGATGGATGAAAATTGGTGGCTGAATACAGTCCAGCCGTTAGTCGGTACATAGTCTTTTCCGTCATTGTATTTTACTGCCGGTGTTTCTGCCTTTGGGTCGATACCCCAAGTTTTCGCTATATGGCGACCGTAGAGAACATAGCCTGCACCGAGTACAACAACTGCAATCAAAACAATTACCAGTGTGTTCATAAAACTATCTCTTCTTTCTCTTTCTTTTATTTATCCAGTCAAACGATAAACAAAAAAAGCCTTCGTCCTTGCAGAAATCTTTTGATTCCTGTGCAAAGACGAAGGCTGAAACTTTAATCTAAAGTACGCTTCCGCGTTACCACTTTGCTTGTCGACTGCATGGCCGACCTCTCATTCACTACCCGAGTGTTCGGAGAGTGTCCCTGCTAACGGTGGGGTACCGACTTCCATTACTAAGCAAAATGCTTTTTACAGAAGCAGCTCGCAGGTGAGGGCGTGCCGTGCCTTGTTGCTGTCTCGCACAACCGACAGCTTTCTGAATGCGGTGATACGGTAAGTCATTTCCTGTTCGTAGCATTTGACTGTTTACTTTAGTTCAATAGTAGTCCTATATTTTTTATTTGTCAAATGTTTTTGCTATTTTTGGAAATCCTAACAAATACGGCAGTTATTTTCACCTTAGATTTGGATAATTTGTAAACTCCATATAAATAAACTCTAAATAAACCTTTACTTTGCCATCTCTGCTCTTGCTTCTTTAATACGTTGAACAAAGAGTTTGCCAGTCTCGGTGATTTGGTCATAATCGCCTGTTTTAGCGCCCTTGATAAGTGATGAGCCTGCACCACAAGCAATAGCGCCTGCCTTAATCCAATCTTTTACGTTGTCTACATCGACACCACCTGACGGCATCATTACTGCGTTAGGAATAGGACCGTGAATATCTTTGATAAATGATGGAGTAGCAATGTCACCGGGGAATACTTTGAGCACATCTGCACCGCATTCCATAGCCGCTACTGCCTCTGTAGGTGTGTAAATGCCGGGCATTGATGGAATACCGTAGCGATTGCAGCACTTTACGGTCTCGGGATCAAAGTAAGGGGATACGATATATTCAGCACCTGCCAAAATAGCGATTCTTGCTGTAGCGGCATCCATTACTGTTCCTGCACCGATGATGATTTCACCGCTGTTGTACTTAGCTTTCATTGCTTCAATGAGTTTGTCTGCGTGTGGTACAGTGAATGTAAGTTCAATAGCTGCAACACCGCCTGCGATACAAGCGTCTGTGATTTTTTCTGCCTGTTCGATAGATGTAGCTCTAACTACTGCTACGATACCGACTTCTTGAATTTTTGATAATGTTTCAATTTTATTAGCCATAATATATTATCTCCTTATTATATTATCTCTGTACTCTTGCGCCGGCACCGTTAACTTTTGCCTCAACCTCTTTGAGTGAAGCCATAGAGGTGTCGCCCGGTGTTGTCATAGCCAAAGCACCGTGTACTACGCCGTAGTTTACTGCCTTTTGCGGATCCTCAAATGTCATAAGACCATAGATAAGGCCTGATGCAAAGCTGTCACCGCCGCCGACTCTGTCGAGAATCTCCAGACCCGGATATTCTAATGAGTTGTAGATTTTTCCGTCAGCCCAGCAAATTGCTTTCCAATCGTTTACTGTGGCAGTCTTTACGGTACGGAGTGTTGTAGCAATTACCTTAAAGTTAGGATAAGCCTTTGTTACGGTCTCAATCATCTTGTAGTAGCCGTTCATATTCAGCTCCTTAAGGTCTGCGTCATTACCTTCTACCTCAAAACCGAGCGAAGCAGTGAAGTCTTCCTCGTTGCCAATCATAACATCTACATATTTTGCAATTTCTTTGTTTACCTCTTGAGCTTTTGCTTGACCGCCGATGCCCTTCCAAAGTGACGGACGGTAGTTAAGGTCGTAAGATACGATTGTGCCGTACTCCTTAGCTTTTTTTACAGCCTCGATTACAGTCTCTGCGGCTGTCTCGCTCAGTGCGGCATAGATACCGCCGGTGTGGAGCCAACGAACACCGAGAGTGCCGAAAATGTAGTCCCAGTCAAAGTCGCCCGGCTTGATTTGTGATGCAGCGGTGTTGCCACGGTCGGAGGCACCTACAGCACCTCTGATACCAAATCCGCGCTCTGTGAAGTTGAGACCGTTTCTTACTGTTCTGCCGATTCCGTCATATGGTACCCATTTGATGAGAGATGTGTCCACACCGCCCTGAAGAATAAGGTCCTCCATAAGATAACCGATTTCGTTTTCGGCAAAAGCGGTAACGACAGATGTTTTCAGTCCGAAGCAGCGACGCAAGCCTCTCGCTACATTATATTCTCCGCCGCCTTCCCAAGCTCGAAAAGAGCGTGCAGTCTTTATTCTGCCCTCGCCCGGGTCGAGTCTGAGCATAATTTCGCCTAATGAAATTTCATCAAAAGCACATTCTTCTTTTGGTCTTAGATTTAAGTTCATAGTGTCCTCCATATTAAAAATTAAAATATTTTATTGCATTGTTGTATGATATGCCCTGTACGATTTCTTTCAGCACATCAGAGTCATCGGCATACCAGCCGTCATCAACCCATCTGCCAAGCAGTCTGCACATTATTCTGCGGAAATATTCGTGTCTGCCGTAAGAGGTGAACGAACGGGAATCTGTTTCCATTCCTATGAATTTGCCGAGCACGCCGAGATTGCCCAAAGATTTCATTTGGGCGGTCATGCCGTCCATTGTGTCCAGGAACCACCATGCAGGGCCGTATTGCACCTTGCTGTCAGCCTCCGTTCCCTGGAAGTTGCCCAACATAGTTGCCAGTACGGTGTTGTCTTTGTCATTTAGGTTGAACAGAATTGTTTTTGGCAGGTTGTTTTCGCTGTCAAGTGCATCCAAAAATCTCGAAAGGTTTTTGGCAATCTCCTTGTCTCCTACAGAGTCAAAGCCTGTGTCTGCACCGAGCTTTGCGAACATACGGCTGTTGTTATTACGTATAGCGCCGATATGCACTTCCATAGCCCAGCCCAGCTGATGATATTTTTTGCCTAAAGCTATGATAATCGGCGTTTTGTACTTATCGCTTTCACAGTCGGTGATTTTTTCGCCGTTCATAGCCTTTTTGAATATTTTATTTACTTCCTCGTCATCGGCGGGTGAGTACGGTACATATTCAAATGCTTGGTCGGATACCTTACAGCCTACGCTGTCAAAGTAATCGCATCTCTTTTCGAGTGCGGATATTACATCGGTGTAAGACTCGATTTTTGTTTCGGCAGCATTTTCTAATGCTTTTATATATTCGCCGAATCCGTCAGCCTGAATATTCAGCGCCTTGTCCGGTCTGAAGGATGGCAGTACGCTGCAATTGAAGTCCTTTACTTCTTTCAGCAGTTTATGATACTTCAGATCGTCTATCGGATCATCGGTGGTGCATACATATTTTACATTTGATTTCGTGATAAGAGTTTGCGGTCTGAAATCTCCGTTTTTGATTACATCGTTGGCTCTGTCGTATATTTCTGCCGCAGTCTTTTTGTTAAGCGGTGTGTTTATACCGAAGTATCTCTGCAACTCAATGTGAGCCCAGTGGTACAGCGGATTGCCGATACAATACTGAAGTGTCTCGCCGAATTTGACGAACTTTTCTTTAGGCGAGGCATCGCCTGTGCAGTATTTTTCGTCCACGCCGCAGGAACGCATGGCCCTCCACTTGTAGTGGTCACCCGACAGCCACAGCTGACTGATGTCCGATGGCTGCTCGTTTTCGTATATTTCTTTTGGACTGAGATGGCAGTGATAGTCACAAATAGGCATATTTTCCGCATAGTCGTGGAATAGCTTTTTTGCTGTATCAGTGTCAAGTAAAAAGTCCTTGTCCATAAATTTTTTCATACTTGGCCCCCGGTTTGTTTATTTTCGACTATATTATATACCTACTTTATATCTATTTCAATAGTAAAATCGTCCCTGTTTTAACAAAAAATTTATCAGATATTCATAAATATTGTTTGACTAAAAAATATCTTTGGTATATGATTAAAATATACTAAATGAAAAGGAGATTTTACTATGATTTGTCCAAATTGCGGAAGAGAAGTAAACGAGGGCGAGACCTGCATATGCGGAGTCGGTGAGACAACCCCTCTTAACACTCCCGAGCAGGATACAACCAATGCAGGCAAAGACTCCCAAAGCGAGCCTACATACACTAATTCTAATCCTAATCCTAATCCAAATACATATTATCAGTCACCACAGCAGCCTAATCCGAATTATTACAACCCTAACGGCGGACAGCAGTATTATAATCCCGGTATGGTTTATGTTCAAAAGGCAAGAACCGATTATCCGGAGGGCTATAAGATTAAGAAAAAGTATGTAGCTGTTATCCTTGCTTTTACTTTCGGTTGGCTGGGTATCCATAATTTTTATCTTGGCAATAAAACAAAAGCTATCGTACAAGTCCTTCTCGGCACTGTAGGTGCAATTTTTGTCGGCGTCGGCACTTTGGCGGCTGCCATTTGGGCTATCGTTGAGGGCATTCTTTTGCTTACAGAGAGCGTTGACTCTGACGGCGACGGATTCAAAATCCAAACAATAGACGAGGCTATCAACGCCGGCAAAAAGAACGAATAATTATATGTAAATGTAGCACAAAAAAACAGTCGTTTTTTTGTGCTTTATTTTTGTTGAATTTGGTGCCTATTTATTGTAAAATAAATAAAAAGGAGCGAAATTTATGGACAATATATACACAATTACAAGTGAAAAAAGCGACAGAGTGTTTATTCATGTTATGAAAGGACACTTCATCTCTTCAAACAATCATATTAACTACTATATCGGTACATCGGACATTAAGCATAATCATAATGTATCTGTTGATGCCGCTATGATTTTGGCTGAGTATTATAACACTAACGGTATAGATGTAGACACCGTGCTGTGCCTTTATGAGACGCAGTCCTTAGGTGCGTATCTTGCTCATGAACTCAGCAGACCCAATATGATGCAACCTAATCCTGACGGTTCCATCTACATTGTAGGCTCAGAATATGACGCCGCAGGCAACCTTATTTTCAGAGATAATCTGCGCCGTATGATTAATGACAAGAATGTTGTTATCCTCATTTCATGTATAACCAGCGGTCGTACAGTAGAGCGTGCTATGGAGAGCGTTTCGTATTACGGCGGCAATACAGTAGGTATTTCCAGTGCATTCAGTGCAAAGGATGAGATAGGCGGAGTAAAGGTCAATACCATATTCAATACAGATGATGTTGTAGATTATGTATCATACCCTGCACACGATTGTCCTCTTTGCAAAGAGGGCCTACCGGTAGACGCCATTTCTAACGGCTACGGCTACTCAAAATTATGATTATAACCACTTGACAAATTTTCTCGATTTGTTATAATGTATTTACTGAAAATTTAACAGTACCCAATAAAGACTGTGAAGCAGAAAAAGATTTTTTGTTTTTATTCCAGAGAATCGGCGGTAGGTGTGAGCCGATATGAGACAAATTATGTATAACTCTCTGTGGAGTCGCTGTCCTGAACAGATATTCATAGGGGCAGACGTGTGGCGGCGTTATTCGCTGTGGCATTGATAGATGCTAAAGGGCAGCTTATGCTGTCGAAGTAGGGTGGTACCGCGTGATAATTACGCCCCTATACTTATTGTGTAGGGGCTTTTGTTATGCTCCTACAAAAGCGAAAGGAGATTTTTATTATGAAACAGGGCTACAAAAAGTATATCCCATTCAAACCGATTGACATTCCGGACCGTACATGGCCCAATAACACCATCACAAAAGCGCCTATATGGTGCTCCGTTGACCTTAGAGACGGTAATCAGGCATTGGTTGATCCGATGAATTTGGAAGAAAAACTCGAATACTTTAAGACTTTGGTCGATATTGGCTTTAAAGAAATTGAGGTAGGCTTCCCGTCTGCCAGTGAGACAGAGTATGAGATTTTGAGAACTCTTATTGACGGAAATTATATTCCGGATGATGTTACCATTCAGGTTCTTGTTCAGGCTCGTCCGCATCTTATCAAAAAGACATTTGAGGCTATTGACGGCGCTAAGAATGTTATCGTTCATTTTTATAACTCTACCTCCACACTTCAGCGTAAGGTTGTGTTCAAAACAGATATGGACGGCGTTATTGACATTGCAGTCAAGGGCGCAAAGCTGATTTATGACTTGACCGAGGAAGAAAAGAAAAAGAATCCGGACATGAATATTAGGTTCGAATATTCTCCCGAATCCTTTACCGGCACTGAAATGGACAATGCGGTAGAGATTTGCCGTCGTGTTATGGAAGAACTCCATATTACTAAGGAAAATCCGATTATACTCAATCTGCCATCCACGGTAGAGTGCTCTACTCCTAACGGTTATGCAGACCAAATAGAATATTTTTGCAGACATTTGCCTAATCGTGATGCAGCAATTATTTCCCTCCACCCACACAATGACAGAGGAGAGGGCGTAGCTGCTACAGAGCTTGCTCTTATGGCAGGCGCAGACCGTGTAGAAGGCACTTTATTCGGCAACGGCGAGCGTACAGGCAACGTTGATGTCGTGACCTTGGCTCTCAATATGTGGACCCAGGGCGTAGACCCCGAGCTTGATTTCCACAATATTAAAAAAATCAAAGAGGTTTATGAGCGCTGCACAAAGATGCAGATTCCTCCTCGTCAGCCATATGCAGGCGAGCTTGTGTTCACAGCCTTTTCCGGCTCTCATCAGGACGCAATCAACAAGGGCAAGATGTATATGGAGGAGAGCGGAACAGAATATTGGGAAATTCCGTATCTTCCTATCGACCCTGCCGATGTTGGCAGAGAATATGAGCCTATTATTCGTATCAATTCGCAGTCGGGCAAGGGCGGTACAGCATTTATTCTTGCTAATGACTACGGTATTAAGATGCCTAAAGCTATGCACCCTGAGTTCAGTGCAGTAGTCCAAAAAGCTTGTGACGAAAAGGGCAAGGAACTAAAGGCAGATGAAGTATTCGATTTGTTCCAAAAAGAATACAGAAATGTTTGCGGCCCATACAGACTCAAGAATTATAAGATTACAGAAGAAAAGAATGAAAACGATACTCTTACTTCGGTACATTTTGTAGGTGAACTTAAGTATAAAGATAACGAACCTGTTAAGATTGAGGGCGACGGAAACGGTCCTGTAGCCGCATTTTGCGATGCTATGAACAAGACCGAGGTCGCCGACTACGAGTTTGTAGACTACAGTGAGCATGCTATATCTGTTGGCTCCGATTCTAAGGCTATCAGCTATATTCATCTTAAAAATTCACAGGGCAAGGATGTGTTCGGTATCGGTGTAAGCCATAATATCGGCTACGCATCTATGAAAGGTATCATTTGTGCCATTAACCGTGACCAAAAGGACACTGTGCGTGACGACGCTATGCCCGGTATCTTTGATGTTTGCTGATGAATCATGAAAAATAATTGGGATTCTGAAAACTATACCGATGCATTCAGCGGTATCAGCGAACAGGATAAAAACAAAATCACAGATGATGCAGCCGAGATTTGCAGACCTAAACTCTGCAAAAACAGCGAGTGGATTGTCGATTATGTGCGACTTCGTATGCGAGCCGTAAAGGTTGAGTAAAGTTGCATAATGGAGGTAAATATGAACAATTATAATATTACAGTATTAAGAGGCGACGGAATAGGCCCTGAGATTGTTGACGAATGTTCAAAGGTACTCGACAAAGCAGGAGAGAAGTTCGGTTTTAAATTCGATTATAATTATCAGCTCTTGGGTGGATGCGCTATAGATGAGTACGGTGTACCTTATCCAAAAGAGACAGCAGATGCTTGTAAGGCATCCGATGCAGTCCTTCTTGGCGCCGTAGGCGGACCAAAGTGGGACAGTCAGCCCGGCAACAACAGACCGGAAAAGGGGCTTCTCGCTATCAGAGAGGATTTGGGACTGTTTGCGAATCTTCGTCCTGCTAAGATTTTTGCACCGCTTAAATCTGCATCTCCCATTAAGGAAGAAATTATCGGCGACGGTTTGGATATTCTTATTGTTCGTGAGCTCACCGGAGGAATTTATTTCGGCGACAGAGGAACATACGAAAAGGACGGCGTTATAGGTGCTTATGACACAGAGCGTTATACATATCCTGAGATTAAGCGTATTGTAAAAGCCGGATTTGAGTACGCAATGAAGAGAGAAAAAAAGCTCACCTGTGTAGATAAGGCCAACGTTCTCGACTCCTCAAGATTGTGGCGTAAGGTTATGGAAGAAACTGCTAAGGATTATCCTGAGGTTGAGGTATCTTATATGTATGTTGACAACTGCGCTATGCAGCTTGTTCGTAATCCTAATCAGTTTGATACTATCGTTACCAGCAATATTTTCGGCGATATTCTTTCGGATGAGGCGTCTATGATCAGTGGTTCCATTGGTATGCTTGCCTCTGCATCTTTGGCAGAGGGTACATTCGGTTTGTATGAGCCTATCCACGGCTCCGCTCCCGATATTGCAGGTCAGGGTAAGGCTAATCCTTTGGCTACTATCCTGTCAGGTGCTATGATGCTTCGCTATACTTTCGGTCAGTCCGAGGCTGCCGATGCTATCGAAAAAGCAGTTGACACCGCTTTGACAAAAGCAAGAACTCCTGATATTTATGAGGAGGGCTTCGATGCCGTTAACACTTCTCAGATGGGTGATCTTGTTGCATCATTGCTGTGAGTATAAATAAAAAATCAGCATAATAAAAAGACTCTTGTAAACATTTGAGTTTACAAGAGTCTTTTCGCTTTTTGTTTATTTGGATGCGAGATAATCCTGAATTGACTTCAGTACAACATCGCTGTCGAGTCCGTGTACCTGACAAGCCTCCTCGAGACTTTCTCCGATAGATGCAGGACAGCCTACACAGTGCATTCCCGACTCCATCAGTACTACGCCGATACCTCTGTCGTATTCTAACATATCACCCATTGTGGTTTCTTTTGTTATTTCCATAATATATATCCTCCGTTTTTGTTCTTTTACAACCGCCACACAATTTTATAGCACATTAGATATTATATGTCAAGTGCTTTGATTTTTACGCAGAGATTTGAAAAAATCGGTAAGCAGTGCTTTGCACTCGCTTTCCATAATCCCGCCGTAAACCTCCGGCTTATGATTATACGGTATTCGGTTAAAATCGGCTATTGAGCCGAACGAACCTGCCTTTTGGTCATATGCACCGAAGTATATACTTTTTATTCGAGAATTGATTATTGCCCCTGCACACATAGGACACGGCTCAAGCGTGACATACAGCTCACATTGAAACAGTCTCCAGCCGCCCAGTGCTTTGCAGGCGTTGTTTATTGCTTCGATTTCTGCGTGACACAGAGCGTTCTTTTCGCTTTCTCGTCTGTTTCTGCCGGTTGCGATTATTTCGCCGTTTTTCACTACTACCGCCCCTACAGGCACTTCACCCTCGTCGGCAGCTTCCTTAGCCAACTCTATGGCTTTTAGCATATATTTGTTTTCCATATTATGCTATTGTTTTTGACAGGCTGATGATGCTGATTGCTATTAAGATAAGGAACGGTACAACCAATCCCGGCAGCAGATTCAGCAGTTTTGTGCCCAAAGACAACTCGGCAGGATCATGCTGCTGTTCCGGTTTTGAGGTCGGCAGTAGTTCTTTTTTGATTATTAAATATACAAGACTTGCCACACCCAAAACTGCCCAAAGCACAAGTACAGTGATGTTTACTGTGTTAGCAATTTTTTCGTTAGTGGCGTAGAGCATAATGTCATTCAGTGCAGAGCGACCGTTGTTGAAGCCGTGAATAAGTATCGCAGGCACGATGCTGTCTGTTTTTACTGTGACATAGCCCAAAATTAAGCCTACTAAGAAAGCAAATACAATCTGTACGATATTGCCGTGCATAATGCCGAATATAATGCTGACAGCAAGTACGGCAAAACCCTTGCCATATTTTTTTAGCATTCCGATGGAGCAGCATCTCATAGCAAATTCTTCGCATATAGGCGGCACTATAGCTATAGCCGCAACTTCTAAGATGCAGGCAAGTATGCTGTCGGGTGATGCAGTTGATGTCGGTGAGGCATTGTAGCCGCCTTTTTGAAAAAGATCACTTACTGCGCTGGCAACATAGTTTGCACCCAAAGATAGCAGCATACCTGTGGCAACCCATGCCCAAAGGGACAGAGGCTTAACCTTTTCTGTAGGTATCAGCGGAGTAGTGTATTTCTTTTTCATAGCCAAAGACATAAGTCCAAAAGGCAGTGCCACAGAAATAATTTCCGACAGTATTGTTGCAAAATTTTGGAACATTGCAGAGTTTTGCAGTTCGTCACTGAACCCAAGCAGTCCGATTATTGATGCTGTTACTGTCTGGAGTATAAGGTATCCTATCAGAGCTAAGCCAAGTGCAAGTCCCATTATTCTGAGCTCATGCTTCTGCCTTTCTCTTTTTTCTTCTATCTGACGACGCATCATATCAGCCTGCGGGTCATAATATGGAGGTCTGTATCCGTAGTAGCCTTGATTTTGGTAGTTAGGGCTGTAGGAATTTTGCTGATAATATCCGTTTTGCGGATTTTGGTTGTACCCATTTTGGTACGGATTGTTTTGCGGATTGGGATTATATCCGTTTTGGTTGTACGGATTTTGGTTATATCCGTTATTGTTTTGGTAGTTGTTAGGGTTTTGTTCCATTTTTATTCTTCCTCTGTGAGATTTATATTTTTAAGATATTCTCTCAGCTGGTCTTTGATTTCGGGATGTTTAAGTCCCACCTCAATATTGGCTTTGAGAATACCGAATTTATTACCCATATCGTAGCGCTCACCCTCATAGTCCACTGCGATTACTCCGTCACGCTGAGCCAATGCTTTCATTGCGTCAGTGAGCTGAAGTTCGTTTCCGGCACCTTTTGGCGTCTTTTCGAGAATATCGAATATTTCGGGTGGCATAATAACTCTGCCTAAGATTGAGTAGTTAGATATGATTTCTTCTTCCTTTGGCTTTTCTATCATATCTCTGCACATGTAGCAGTTGTCCTCTATATGTTTTACATCCAGCGAGCAGTATTTTGGTACATCTTTGCGAGGTACCTCTTTTACGCCTACACAGCCCTTGCCGTACTTGTCGAATGCGTCCATAAGCTGCTTGGTTACCGGAGTATCGGATATGATTACATCGTCGCCGTACAGTATTGCTACAGGCTCATTGCCCACAAAATTTTTGGCACACAGCACAGCGTGACCGAGACCGCCCGTCTCTTTTTGGCGCAAAAAGTAAATGTTGCCGAAATCAGCACATTCCTCTACAGCCTTGAGCAAATCTTTTTTGCTTTCGTTTTGTGCCAATTTGGTTTCTAACTCAAATGCGTGGTCAAAGTGGTCTTCGATAGCTTCTTTGCCACGGTTGGTGATTATAAGTACTTCCTCAATTCCGCTGTTGAATGCTTCTTCTACAATATACTGTATAGCCGGCTTATCTACTATGTTGAGCATTTCCTTAGGAACTGCTTTTGATGCAGGGAGAACCCTCGTTCCGAGTCCTGCTGCGGGTATTATGGCTTTTCTTACTTTCATAATTTCTCCTTTGCGTTGGTGGTTGTTTGTCGGGTTTACAGCAGAGATAATAGCAGATACACTGCGAGATAAGCTGCAAGGGGTGCAAAGAATGACACTCCGCCTCTGCGCTCAAGCATCATTTTTCTCAACTGCTTTTTGCTTAGGTCTGCCGGTATGTTATTCATCATAGGCGGCATTTGGATAATGTTAATTTCGTCATCCTCCAGTTGTTCATCAACGCTTTTTATTATTTCACTGACCGTCTTTTTGTATATCAGGTCGGCAAATATCGTTTCTAACAGTCTTATGACCAATAATACTGCCATAGTTATATACACTATTTTTGCAGCATTTTGCATATCCGATGTGTTTATCAGAGAAGTCAAACTTGATACCGATGCACCGTTTGCAACATTTTGATACATTTGTTGTACGGCATCTGCATATTTTGGAGCAAATTTGAATATCATTGTGTTGCTGAGCATTATCGTGGCACATTCTACCAACAGCAACGATATTCCTTGCTTGTACATTTTTCGGAACAAATAGTAGAATGAGCCGAAGAAAAATGCGCCCCAATTCCAGCTTGCTTTTTTCTTTTTGTATTCAAAGGATTTGAACTTGTTTACAAATCTCGGCGCATTTGACCTTACTACCGTTGCCACATCTGCCACCGAATTTCCATCGATAGGCTCCTTGTCCTTTTCGTACACAGTGTCCTCATCAACGAAACGGAATAAAGGCTGAACAGGTATTTCATCCTTCTTTTCACTTTGCTGATTATCGTCAGATTGTACAGTAGGAACATAATATTGTGGTCTGACAGGATTTGAAGGCTCAGCCAACGGCTTTTTGTCTGCGAAAAAATCATATCCTGCCGAGTGGAGTCCTCTGTTCACGCAGTGACCGGTCAGCTCGTAGCATTCCTTGTGGTGAGGCGTTCCGCACTCGGGACAGGTTATTATTGTGTCCTCGTCTGTAAACGGCTTGCCGCATACGGGACATTTATATTTTGTATAGTCGGGCATAATAAACTCCTATTTAGTATATTTATTATATTATACATTATATAATCATACAAAATCAACATTTTAGTTAATCTAAAGTAAACAATTTTTGAACTTGAAAAAATACGCAGTATATATTATAATAATTATTTACAATAGTACTATAACATAACGGAGATTTTTTATGCTTGAATATGAGAATTTAAAACTTGAACTTACCGCTAAAGAAAAAGAAATAACCAACCTTCGTGAAGCACTGAATATAGACGGTTTGACTGCTGAGGTCGCTGAGCTTGAGGCAGAGAGCGCAAAGCCGGATTTTTGGGACGATATGGAAAACAGCCAAAAGGTTATGCAAAAAATCGGCTCACTTAAATCTAAAATTGAGGGCTATAATGCATTGAAGAACGAATATGATGATGCTCTTGTTATGATAGAACTTGCTGACGAGGAGGGCGACGAGTCCCTGATTGACGACTGCACAGAGTCGGTACAGCAGGTGGAGCAGAAGATTGAGACTATGACCCTTTCCACCTTGCTCAGCGGAGAATTTGATGACAATAATGCTATCCTGACCTTCCATGCAGGTGCGGGCGGAACAGAGGCTCAGGATTGGGCTGAAATGCTTTTTCGTATGTACAACAGATGGGGAGAACGTCACGGCTACAAAGTGTCTACTCTCGATTATCTCGAGGGTGATGTTGCCGGAATAAAGAGTGCTACCATTCTTATTGAGGGCGAGAATGCTTACGGTTATCTCCACGGTGAGATGGGTATTCATCGCCTCGTTCGAGTATCTCCTTTTGATTCATCAGGCAGACGACACACTTCTTTTGCTTCTGTAGAGGTTATGCCTGAGATTGATGACGATGTAGATGTTGAGATTAGAGATGAGGACATAAAGATGGACGTTTACCGTGCCTCCGGTGCCGGCGGACAAAAAGTCAACAAAACATCTTCGGCTGTCCGTCTGACACATATTCCTACCGGTATCGTAGTTTCCTGTCAGATTGAGCGTTCACAGCACCAAAACAGAGAGGTTGCTATGCGTATGCTCAAATCTAAGCTCGTTGAAATTAAGGAGAGAGAAAATCTCGAAAAAATTGAGGATATTAAAGGCGACCAAAAAGAAATTGCATGGGGCTCCCAGATTCGTTCCTATGTATTTATGCCTTATACTATGGTAAAAGATCACCGTACAAATTTTGAAATGGGTAATATTACAGCCGTTATGGACGGAGATTTGGACGGATTTATAAATGCTTATTTGAAGATGAAAAGTATAGAAAGCAGTGAGAAATAGTGGAACTGTTGCTTAGTACACAAGTAGAAGACATAAAAGGTTTTATCGTTCACCTTGTTATAGCCGCTCTGCTCGGTGGAGTAATCGGTCTTGAGAGGCAGTGGACGAGACATCAGGCAGGAATACTCACTAATCTGATAGTTTGCCTCGGCTCATATTCCTTTACCGCATTCGGCTATCTCGTCAGTGACGGAAATGTTGACCTTACCCGTATAGCTGCTCAGGTAGTATCCGGCATAGGCTTTTTGGGCGCAGGCGTAATTTTGCGTGAGGGCGGAAATATCAGAGGACTTAATACCGCTGCTACAGTATGGGCCAGTGCCGCAGTAGGTATATTGTGCTGTCTTACTAACTTGACCTACGCAGTGGCAGTTGCAGTGGCTATAGTATTTTTGCACTTGATTTTGCATCCCGTTTCGGACCAAATCGACAAGATGAAAAAGTACGACAAAACCGAAAAGAAAAAACGCCAAGAGGCGCAGTACAAAATCAGTGTCGTTTGTCCAGAGGAGTCGGAGCTTGAAATTCGTAAAAATATTATGTCCATCATAAAGAATGAGCCCGAGGCTCTCTTACATACTTTGGAGAGCACCACTGCATCCGATGATGAGTCTAATAAAAAAATCAGGGCATATATCAGCACTAAGACGGATAATGACGCTCTCATCGAGAGCCTTATCACAAAGGTCGGCAAAAACGAGGATGTTATTTCTGCCGGTTGGAAAATTGACAGAGACTAAATTTTACATATTATATTTCATACCTCCCGAGTAAAAATATACTTGGGAGGCATTTTTATGTTTAAAAAAATTACAGCGTTAATAATTTGCGGCAGTATGCTTGTCCTTTGCGGCTGTACGCAAAATAATTCTAATCAAAAAACGACGACAAATATTACTACCGGTAATACTTCGGACCGAACAACTGTAGAAAAATCTACAGCATCTACCACAATTCCATCGGCTAAAGGTATGACAGAGCTGCAAAATTTGTCCACCTCCAAGGTGGTTTGGGGTCCCGGAAATATTGTGAATCATCAGCAGCCTGCTGATCCGGTGAGTCTGCAAAAAGAGTTTGCATCCGCTGACGGAAAATGGCTTTTGGATGATAAAAAAAGTATTTGTCTCACCTTTGATGAGGGGTACGAGAATGGCTATACACCGCAGATTTTAAATGTTTTGAAAGCAAAGAAGGTAAAGGCGATATTTTTTGTAACCTATGATTTTGCAAAGGATAACCCAAAGCTCATTCATCGTATGATAGATGAGGGACATATAGTGGGCAATCACTCTTACAGACACTATACTATGGACGAAATTCCGTTGGATACCGCAGAGGAAGAAGTAATGTTTCTTCACAAATATATCAAAAAAGAATATAATTATACAATGAGTTATTTTAGATTTCCTAAGGGTGAATTTTCTCAACAGAGCATTGCACTTATAAAATCGTTGGGATACAAATCTGTCTTTTGGTCCTATGCCTATGCCGATTGGGACCCTAATCAGCAGCCGGACGAGACCGAGGCATTTAAGAAAATTTGTGAGTCTACTCATCCCGGCGAAATTATGCTGCTGCATGCAGTCAGCAAGACTAATGCCGATATACTCGGAAAGGTTATTGATGACTGCAAAAAGCAGGGATATTCTTTCACGACAAAGCTGTAATACCTTGCGGACGATAGGGTGCACCTGTCGTCCGTTTCGTACATAAATTGCTAAATTATGAATTTTTTATTTTTTTAAAATATTTTGTTGAGATTAGTTGAGGGATATTATATAATAAAAAATATCCGAACAATCAAGGAGAGAGTTTACATATGTTATTTTCGAGAGATATCGGTATCGATCTCGGTACTTCAAATACACTTGTGGCTGACAAAAAGGGCCATATTATCATCAATGAGCCCAGCGTAGTGGCAGTAGATGTTAAGTCTAAGAGAGTTTTGGCTACCGGCAATGAGGCTAAGGATATGATAGGCAGAACTCCGGGTTCTATCGTGGCAGTAAGACCTATGCGTGACGGCGTTATTGCGGATTTTGATATGACAGCCGACATGCTCCACGATTTTATGTACAGAGCCAGCAAGCGTAATATGTTCACAAAAACAAGAGTTGTTATCTGCGTCCCTTCAGGCGTCACAGAGGTTGAGCGCCGTGCAGTAGAGGATGCAGTCAGATCTGCCGGAGCTCAGGATGTTGAACTTATCGATGAGCCGATGGCAGCAGCATTAGGCGCAGGACTTCCGGTGTATGAGGCTACAGGCTCAATGATTGTTGATATAGGCGGCGGTACTTGCGATGTTGCTGTGGTATCTTTGGGTGGTATCGCTTCTTGCAATAATGTCAAGGTGGGCGGCGACGCTATGGACGAGGCTATAGTGAACTATATGAGAAAAAAGCACAATATCCTTATCGGTGAAAGAACAGCAGAAGAAATTAAGCTGAAAATCGGCTCTGCTCGTGAATATGACGGCGAGGCAGCTATGCAGGTCAGAGGCAGAAATCTTACAGACGGCTTGCCGGGAAGCGTTGAGATTACCTCTGCCGATGTTCGCTATGTTCTTCAAGAGCCTGTCAACACGATTATCACCGCAATAAAAGAAACACTTGAGGTTACTTTGCCGGAACTTGCGGCAGATATTATCGAACGAGGAATTTATCTCACCGGAGGTGCGAGCCAGCTCAGAGGACTCAGAGACCTTATTGAAGATGAGGTCAAAATTCCTGTCGTTGTTCCTGATAATCCTACTCAGTGCGTGGCATTGGGCACATCAATAAAACTCAGAAGAGCATAATTTTTTAGGAAGTTTAAGTATGAAAAAATTGTTCAAGACCACCAGGTTTAAGATACTTGTGGGCGTTATAGCTTTTATACTTGTGGGCGCATTTCTTGCTGCGGCAAACGGTCACGGCGAGACTGCACAGTCTACAGTCATAGGTACAGTGTTCGCTCCGTGCCACTATGTAGCACAAAAGATTGTCGACGGAATAGACAATGTTTCGGGAAATGTCAGCGGCAATGCAGCTTATGAAAAAGAAATATCGTCACTGAAAAAACAAATAGGAGACCTACAGGCTCAGCTTGTGGATTACCAAAATTTGAAAAAACAAAATGAACTGTATAAAGAATTTTTGGAGCTGAAAGAGGAGAACAAGGATTACAAGTTCACAGAGGCGTCCATAATAGGCAGAGACAGTGCCGATGTTTATCGCTCCTTTACAATTTCAAAGGGCACAGCCAACGGCGTTGCTGTAGGCGATGCCGTACTTTACGGAAAATATCTTGTGGGCGTTATCGACAAGGCATATCCCGATTACAGCATAGTCAAGACAGTCTATGATGTTAATTTCAATGTGTCAGTCTACGAACTTTTGAGCGGCGAAATATCCTATGTTACCGGTAATGCCGCTTTAGCTAAAGAAAAAAAGTGTAAGATGGCTAACCTAAATTCTGCCACAAAGATTACATACGGCTCAATCATATGTACCGCCGGAATAGGCGGCACGGTGCCAAAGGGACTCCTTATCGGTACTGTTGATGAAATCAGCGATGAGGAAACCGACATTTCTTCTTATGCGGTGATTACACCGGGCGTGGATGTAGAAAATATTTCCTCCTGCCTCATTCTCACCGACTACAACAAATAATTCGGAGCAAAAAATGAAACTCACCAAAAAAGAGCTGACAACTAAATATACAGTGTTTTGCCTGCTGATTGTTTTAGGCGCCTTGCTGCAAAATGTTCGTGGCTTGTGGTTTCAGATAGGCGAGGCGAGATGCTTTTTCTTAGTGCCGCTTACTATCCTTTTGGGTATAGATGAGGACGAGCGAACTGCGGCGGCTATGGGATTGCTGGCAGGATTGCTGTGGGATACAGTCAGTGCTCAGCATATGGGATATAATGCTATATTCCTTATGATAGCTTGCTTTGTTTCTTCGGCATTCGTTACTTATTTGCTCAGAGGCACTTATTGGGTAGGCGTAGTATTTTCTGTGCTGTTTTCGTTTTTGTATGTTCTTGTGTATTGGCTGCTGTTTGTTGTCACAAAGGGAGGCACAGGTGCAGTGAGCAGCTTCGGCTGGTTCTATATACCTTGCTTTATTTACACAGCGGTTGTTGCGTTTGTGCTGAATCTCTTTTTGGTGCCGCTGAAACGAAAGCTCAACAAAGAGCCTAAGGAAGAAAAATAATTTTTGCTAAACTAATTTGTACGGAGGTGATACCGTGGGAAACAGATACAAAAGTGCGAGAACAACTATTGTTATCATTCTTGTGATACTCACAATGTTTGGCTTTGCGTATGAAATGTATGACATTCAAGTTACAAATCACGAAATTTATGCCGCACAGAACAATGCGGTAAAGACATATACGGTATCTATCCCTGCCGCAAGAGGCGAAATAGTTGACCGTAACGGTAACCCGCTTGTTACCAATCGCCAAGGCAACAGTATTATCATTGATGCCGCATATTTTCCGTCAGGAAAGGACGACAATGATAAGCGTAACAAAATAGTGCTTAATCTTATTCATCTGTTTAATCGTAACAAGGAGGAATATGTTCATAATCTTCCGCTAAAACTAAACAGTAAGGGGAAGATTGTTTTCTACTCAAAGAGTGACGATGAGGACTACGAAAAAAATATCAAGACTATGAAGAGCAAGGATATGCTCAATGTTCAGTCCTATGCTACCGCTCAAAACTGCTTTGATGTTATGGTAGAGAAGTATGGCCTCGAAAAGTATGACACAAAGACTGCATTGGAGATAGGCAACATTCGCTACGAGCTTACTAGATTGCTGCTTTCTGTACAAAATCCTGTCACCATAGCAGACGATGTCAGCGACAAGACTGTAGCTGAAATAAAAGAAAACAATAATTATTTTCTCGGCGCAGACTGTAGAGTAGTTGCTTACAGAGAGTATGCCGATTCCACCCTTGCACCTCATATTATCGGCACAGTAAGAAAGATTAACGCCGAGGAATATAAGGAGCGTAAGGATAAAGGTTACGGTATAGACGATGAGGTCGGCGAGTCCGGTATAGAGGCTGCCTGCGAGGAATATCTCAGAGGTACTGCCGGAGAAAAAACCGTTACTATCGACAGTGACGGAAATGTTACAGAAGAAATAACCAAGGAGCCTGTTCAGGGTGATACTATAGTCTTGACTATAGACAAGGACCTCCAAAAACTTGCCCAAAAGAAGCTGAAGAAAACCTGTTTGGGAGTTCAGTATAATTCTACAGGTGCTGTGGTTGTAGAAAATGTAACCAACGGAGAGGTTTTGGCTGCCGCCAACTATCCGTCATATGACCTTAATGATTATTACACTAAATATAATGAGCTGTCCAAGAACAGCCTTACACCGTTGTATAACCGTTTTGCACTGGGTACATACGCTCCCGGTTCTACATTTAAGCCTATGATGGCTGCTGCCGCTTTGCAGGAAGGCGTTATCAATTCTTCCACAACCTTTACCTGCGGAGGTCAGTATAAAATCAAGGATATGACTTTCAGATGTACAGATGCTCACGGAACACTGAATGTTGAGCAGGCTATACAACATTCTTGCAATGTGTTTTTCTACAATTGTGCACGCAGGCTCGGTATCGAGAGAATGAATATGTATGGCTCAATGTTTGGCTTAGGCTCAAAAACAGGAGTGGAGATCCCCGAGGCCAAAGGTATACTTGCCGGTCCGGAATATAGAAAAAAGTATGATATGGTATGGAATCCCGGCGATACCATACAGGCAGGTATCGGTCAGTCCGATAACTTATTTACACCGTTGCAGCTCAGCAACTACTGTGCTACTGTGGCTAACGGCGGTACGAGATATCAGCTCCATTTCGTTAAGAGCAGAATATCAAAATCTACCGGTATAGTTACCGAGACAGGTGCTAATGCTGTGCAGACAGTGGATGTCAGCGATCGTAATTTGGAAATTGTTCGTACAGGAATGCGTATGGTTGCCACAAAGGGAGGCCCTGCCGAAGTTTTCCGTAAGATAGATACTAAGGTCGCCTGCAAGACAGGTACATCTCAGGTTGTAGTTAAGGGCGTAAAGCACAACAACGGTTTTCTTATTGCCTTTGCACCTTATGATAATCCGGAAATCAGCGTAGCATCTGCCGTAGAGTTCGCCGGTTCGGGTTCATCCACAGCTGAGATTACTTCCAGTGTAATCGACTACTACTATTCTAACAACACAGATGCCCAAAAGGCTCAGACCAAAGGCACTTTGCTGTAACATTTTTTACTTGATATGGACTGCTTTATATGATATTATTAAGTTAGGATATTAGTTGATACCATAATTTACGGCTTTATACCATTTGAGGAGGATAATATGAATATTGCTTTAATTGCTCACGATGCAAAAAAAGAACTGCTTGTTCAATTTTGTATCGCTTACTGCGGAATCATCAGCCGACACGATGTTTGCGCTACGGGTACCACCGGAAAGCTTGTTAAAGAAGCAACAGGTCTCAACATAAATTGCTTTTTGAGCGGCTCACAGGGCGGCGGTCAGCAGATTGCCAGCCGTATCGCTTGTAATGAGATTGACCTGCTTATCTTTTTCCGTGACCCTCTTAATCCAAAGCCACATGAGCCTAATGATAATGATTTGCTCAGGCTTTGCGATGTCCATAATATTCCTTTTGCCACCAATATTGCTACTGCAGAGGCTCTCATTCGTGGAGTTGAGCGAGGCGATTTTGAGTGGAGAGAAATAGTTAATCCACGATATAACCAAAAGAAATAAATCTATAGGGTGATAGTGAATGCTGTCACCCTAATGAATTATAGGAGAAAAATAATGGCGCTTATTACCAAAGCAATTAAGGGCACTAACGATGTTTTGCCCGGCGAATCTTACAAAAATCAGTACATAGAGTCCACCTGCCTATCCGTTGCGGAAAAATACGGATACAAGGAAATGCGTACTCCTGTGTTTGAACATACTGAGCTGTTTCAGCGTGGAGTAGGTGATACTACCGATGTTGTGCAAAAGGAGATGTACACCTTTGACGACAAGGGTGGCCGGTCTATCACTCTGCGCCCCGAGGGCACTGCAGGTGCGGCTCGTGCTTTTTTGGAGAACGGACTTTCTAATGAGGCGTTGCCCCAAAAGATATGCTATCTTACCTCTTGCTACAGATACGAAAAACCACAGGCCGGCAGATTGCGTGAGTTCCACCAGTTCGGTATCGAATGTTTCGGTGCTTCCTCGCCACTTGCTGATGCCGAGATGATTTCTCTTGCTAAGCAGGTATTTGATGAACTTGAGGTAAAGGATTTGCACCTTGAGCTTAATTCTATTGGTTGTCCTACCTGCCGAGCAGAATATCACAAGGCACTGAAAGAATATTTTGAATCGAGAAAGGACGGGCTCTGCGACACTTGCCGTGACAGACTCGACCGCAACCCGATGCGTATTCTTGACTGCAAGAGTCCCGTTTGCCACGAGATTGCACAGGGAGCTCCCGTTGTGCTGGACTATCTTTGCGACGAGTGCAGGGAACATTTTGATACAGTAAAAAAATATCTCGATGCTATGAATATTGAGTATGTGGTTAATCCGCAGATTGTTCGTGGCTTGGATTATTACACTAAGACAGTTTTTGAGTTTGTTTCCGATTCTATTGGTGCACAGGGCACAGTTTGCGGCGGTGGAAGATATGATGGGCTTATTCAGGAACTTGGCGGTCAGTCTACACCATCTCTCGGCTTCGCTATGGGACTTGAGAGACTTAAATTGGTTATGGACGCACAGAACTGCCCTTATCCTGATGAAGAAAAGCCTGACCTTTTCATAGTTGCAATGGGCGAAAAGGCAGTGCTCAAGGCAGTAGAAATTGCTAAGGATATGCGTGACGAGGGATTTTCCGTTCTGTATGATTTGAACGGCCGTTCACTTCGTGCACAGATGAAATATGCCGACAAGCTGGGTGCAAAATTCAATGTCGTTATCGGTGATAATGAGGTTGATAACGGCACTGCTAAGCTGAAAAATATGGCTACCGGTGATACAAAGGATATTAACCTTACTACCTTTGTGTCCGGATTCTATGATATCAGTATGGAAGAACAGCTCAAGGATTTGGAAATTAACGGCGAGGCCTTTGATTTTAAGTCTATGTTCTTAGGAGGAAATGATGATGAGTGATTCAATAAAGGGACTTAAGCGCACAAATTATTGTGCTAATTTTGATATAAATAATGTAGGAGAGACCGTTACCGTTTTCGGTTGGGTTCAGCGTCAGAGAGATTTGGGCAATCTTATCTTTATTGACCTGCGTGACAGAACAGGTATTATTCAGCTTTCCTTTAACGACCAAACAGACAGAGAGATTTTTGCCAAAGCTCAGTCGGTTCGCAGTGAGTATGTTGTTGCTGCTGTAGGTACAGTCGCAGAGCGAGAGAGCAAAAACAAGGACATTCCTACAGGCGAAATTGAAGTTATCGTTACTGATTTTCGCATTGTGTCAAAGGCAGATACTCCTCCTTTTGAGATAGAAAAGAGTGAAAAGGTAGGCGATGATGTTACTCTCAAGTATCGCTATCTTAATCTCCGCAACGAAAAATTGACTAAAAATATTCTTATGCGCCATAAGATTGCTAAGATAGCAAGAGATTATTTTTATGCTAATGACTTTATCGAGATTGAGACTCCTATGATGATTAAGTCTACTCCTGAGGGCGCAAGAGACTATGTTGTTCCGTCTCGTGTACATAACGGAAAGTTCTATGCACTTCCGCAGTCTCCGCAGATTTATAAGCAGCTGACTATGATAGCCGGATTTGACAGATATATTCAGCTTGCTCGCTGCTTCCGTGATGAAGATTTGAGAGCCGACCGTCAGCCTGAGTTTACACAGATTGACCTGGAGATGTCATTTGTGGATTGTGACGACATTATGAGTATGGCTGAGGGCTTTATCTCTAAGTTGATGAAAGAGACAATAAATGTTGATGTGCCCGAAAAGCTACCTCGTATGACATTTGCAGATGCTATGAACAAGTACGGCTCCGACAAGCCGGATACTCGTTTTGATATGCTTATTAACGATATTTCAGACTGGGCAGGCTCCACTGATTTTGTTGTATTTAAGAATGCTATCGAAAACGGCGGTTCCGTTAAGGCCATTGTTGCCAAAAATGCCGCACAAAAATATACTCGTAAGAAGATAGACAAGCTCACTGAGCACGCAAGAGGAATAGGTGCAGGCGGTCTCGCATACATTAGATGGGCAGACGCTGAGCCTAATTGTTCGTTTAACAAATTTCTCAAGGACGGCGAGCTCAATGTTCTCCTCGATACTCTGGGCGCAGAGCAGGGCGATGTTGTGTTTATTGTATCTGACAAAACACGAAAGGCTCTCACCATTATGGGCGCACTTCGTCTTATGGTTGCTAAGAAACTTGATCTTATACCCGAGGGTAAGTGGAATTTCCTTTGGATTACAGAGATGCCATTCTTTGAACTCGATGAAGAAACAGGCGAGTGGGTTGCCGCTCACCATCCGTTTACTATGCCTATGGAGGAGAGTATTCAGTATTTGGATACAGACAAGTCTAAGGTCAAGGCAGAGGCTTTCGACCTTGTGCTTAACGGTACAGAACTTTCATCAGGCTCTATGAGAATCACAGATTGTGACTTGCAGACAAAAATGTTTGAGTTGCTTGGTATGGAGCAGGAGGAGATTGACGCAAAATTCGGATTCCTTGTTGATGCGTACCACTATGCAGCACCGCCTCACGGTGGTATGGGTATCGGTCTCGACCGTCTTGCCATGCTCATTTGCGGTGCAGACTCACTCCGTGATGTTATTGCATTCCCTAAGGTTCAGAACGCATCTGAGCTTATGAGTGGTGCACCGTCTTACATTGATGACATTCAGCTCAGCGAGCTTGGCATTAACATTGCTGAGACGGAGGAATAATATGAGCGACTGCTATAACTTTTTTGCTATGGTCAATCGTATGAATTTGATTGACCGCTGGGCACTTATGCAGAATACCTCTAAGGAAAATATTGCAGAACACAGTCACAGCGTTGCTGTTATTGCTCACGCTCTCGCTCTCATAGGTAACAAAAAGTTCAATAAGAACTATGATGAGAACAGAGTTGCGCTGCTTGCACTGTATCACGATACCACAGAGGTAATAACCGGTGATATGCCTACTCCCGTCAAGTACTATAACGATGAGATAAAAAATGTCTATAAGGATATAGAAAAGACGGCAGGTCATCGTCTGCTTGCCATGTTGCCCGATGAGTTTAGGGATGATTATGAGCCTTTCTTCGACCATAAGGAAGCGGATAAGGATTTGTGGAAACTTGTAAAAGCAGCCGACAAAATCAGTGCCCTCATAAAATGTATCGAAGAAAACAGAATGGGCAACAAAGAGTTTGAAATAGCCCTAAAGACACAGGAACAGAAAATAAAAGAGATAGAATTGGATGAAGTCAAATATTTTTCGGAGCACTTTTTGCCCTCATATTATTTGACATTAGATGAGCATACTAAATGAGATTTACCATAAGGAGAAATTTATGAAAAAATTGTTCAGTATATTCCTGTCCGTGATTATAGTTGCAGCATCATTATCTTTTTCAGCGTCGGTATTTGCGGCAGACAGCTACTATGACACTGTAAAAAGCGGAAAGAACAGCGACGGCTACTATGTTATTAAGGCTGATAGCGTAGATGATTTGTTCGATGCTTTTGATACAGCAAAGAATAAAGCAACCTCGTCATTGCCTTACAAGATCGTAGTAAAGCCAGGTACCTACAGACTGAAAACTGCCCTGAAATTTTATAATAATACATATCTTTATGCTCGTGGTGCAAAATTTTACAGAGTTTCCGGTTCAACTGCCAATATGGTTAGATGTGGATTAACAAGTGATAACCACACTGGTTATTATTTCAAAAATCTTACGGTTGACGGCGGTACATGGGATGAGAAAAATGGTGTTAATACACTTATGAAATTTGCCCATGCGAAAAATGTTGTAATCAAAAATGCAACATTTCAAAATGTGAAGGCTCATATTATTGAAATAGCGGGTGTAGACGGTTTGACTATAGATCGTTGTAATTTTAGTAATCAAAGCCTTAATGGTAATGCAAAAACTTATGAATCTATCCAGCTCGATATTTTGGAAAATAAGCATTTCAAACAGTATAAGTATCAGGATTTGCCTATTAAGAATGTTACCGTCAACAAGTGTACTTTCACTAATGTGCCTCGTGCTATCGGCAGTCATACGGCTGTTCTTAATAATCCTATTACCAACATTAAGATTACCAACAATACTTTTAACAAAATGAAAAGCTGTGCAGTTCAACTGCTTTATGTGAGAGGCTGCACAATTTCGGGAAATACCGTTACCGCATCACCTCGTGGAATTTCTGTGTTTGGCGGCGTGTTCAGCGGACAAGATACATTCCTTGCCTCAACATTGGCTAAGCAGGGTGGTGTAACCACAAAGACCTCGTCTAAATATGTGAAACCTTCCGATATGAAGATTGTTATTAAGAACAATAAGATTTCTCTCAGCGGCACTGATGCTTATGCCAAGTATGATACAGGCGGAATTTGGCTAAACGGCTATAATGCTTCCAAAGCATATAAGAGCGGCGACAGTCTGCCAAAGGGTAACTACTATGTTACAGGGGTTACAATCAGCGGCAATACCGTTTCCGGCAACGGACAGGGAATTAGGCTCGACGATGTTCGCAATGCCTCTGTTTCCGGCAACAAACTTACCTTTAAGGGTAAGGTTAAGAAGGTTAATTTTTACGGCATAAATATTCGCAACGGTTGTAAAAGTGTTACTGCTAAGAAAAATACAATTTCGGGCGGATACGTAAACGGAATCTATGTTCAGTCTGCATCAGCCGGCAAAATTACCGACAACAAAATTACTGTCTGCAAAAAATACGGCATTTCTATAGAAAAATCCACTGCATCGAATATTCTTTCAAATACTGTATCAAAGTGTAACATCAACGGTATTCATATTTGGGACAAAAGTACCGTAAAAAATATCCAAAAGAATAAGGTATCCTCCTGCAAAAAAAGAGGTATCTATGTAGGCGGAAAAAGCAAGGTTACCAATATAACCGGCAACAGCCTAAAGTCCTGTAAGCAAAAGATATTTATTAACAAGGACAGTAAGGTAAAGAAGGCCCAAAAGAAATAATGATTAAAACAAAAAGTTGACTGATTTGTGTCAGTCAACTTTTTTGTTTTCAGCTTATATAGTATTTTGCCTGCGCAGTCCATAGTTTGCTGTATTGTCCGTTTTTGCTCAGCAGTTCTTTGTGAGTCCCTACCTCAACCAAACGGGACTTGTCGAACACTGCCACTCTGTCGCAGAATACACAGCTCGACAGTCTGTGAGATATATAGATTGCCGTTTTATTTTCTACAAATGAGTTGAATCGGCTGTATATCTCATTCTCTGCTATAGGATCAAGTGCCGCCGTAGGCTCGTCCAAAATTACTGTCGGTGCATTTTTGTACAGTGCTCGTGCCAATGCTAACTTTTGAGACTCCCCGCCGGATATTTCCACACCGTCTCGGTCTATATCCTTGTACAGATGAGTATTTTCCTTGTGTGGCATTTGTGCTACTCTTTCGTCAATGCTTGCATTTTTTAGGCAATCATACAATCTGTCTTTGTCAAAATTGCCATCGGCACAAATGTTGTCCTTTACAGATATTGAAAAAATTTGAAAATCTTGAAATACTACCGAATATAATTTTTGTATGCTGTCCTCGGTATATTCTTTTATATTGTTTCCGTTTATCAGTATTTCACCGTCAGTTACATCATAGAGCCGACACATCAGTTTTATAAAAGTGGTTTTTCCGCTGCCGTTTTTTCCTACTACAGCAAAGTGCTCTCCGTTGTTGATTTTGAGATTAACATTTTGCAGTGCATAGTTTTTTGCATTGGGATACTTAAATGAAACATTGTTGAATTCAATTTTGAATCCACCCGACAGATTCATTTTCTTATCTCCGTATGTTTTGTGACTTTTGCTCTCGATTATCTCAAAATAAACTTTTGCAAGCGGTATGATTTCTGCCAGCTTGCCCAGAGTGTTTGCTATTTGCATAACACCATTCACTATCTGCATGAATGCGCCGCAGTACATTACCAGAGAGCCTATGTCGAACAACCCTAAGTTGCCCTTTACTCCAATGAATACATATACGCCGAAAGCTACTGTCGCACCCATAACTGCCACTATAGAGCTTGTTTTTGCTGTACGCATCGATATTTGCTTCAGCGTTTTTTCACCGTCAGTCAGTATCTTCTTAGTTGCTATGCTGTCTATTAGGTTCTGCTCTTTGTAGAGCCGTATTTCTTTGCCTGTTTTGTAGTCGTCGAATATATCTATCAGCGAGTAGAACAGTCTGTCCAGTGTTGCATACGCCTCGTTAGCCTCCAAATACGACTTGTTCATCTTGACAGCTATCAGCCCCATAACTACTGCCATAAGCACGATTGTTACCACTAGCAGTATCAGGAATATCGGTCTTTCAAAAAATGTGTCTCCCGTCTTTGTAAATCCGATTTTTAAAAGCGGCAATATCATTATTATCGATACTGCCACAGTGAACAAGCCGCTGACGAACACTGTACTTGTCCACATAAAGTAGGAAAAGCGTGCCCATCTGCTTGCGCCTGCTTCTTCGTGCTTATGTATCGTCTCTCTAAAGTGGTTTTCCTCCAGCTTTTCATAATCTATGGAGAATATCTTTTTTGCCATTTTGTAGTTTTCTCGTCCGTAGAGCATACTTGAGTGTACTTGATAGCAGTTATCCAAATACTCACCGCTGTATTTAAGTGCAAAATTTAGCACTACAGCCGTAATTATGTACACCAATACATTGCGAAAGGTTGCTCCGTCAGTCAGCAGTTTTATTATTTTTGCCGTAAAATATATGTTTACAAAGGGTCTTGCCGCTGTAATTATTGCGTTAAAAAAGGCGATAGGCTCTATCTTTTTGTCGAGACTGAAAATTTCACGATACATTTTGAATACAAATTTTATATTACTCATTCACCGACGCCTCCTGCTCCTTGTAATAATAGCTTTGGATTTGGTACATTTTGTAGTATTTTCCCTTCTTTGCCATAAGCTCCTCGTGGGTTCCTTCCTCCGCTATTTTGCCGTCGGATAAAAAAAGTATCCTGTCGCAAAATCGAGTAGATGACAGTCTGTGAGAGATGAAGAAGGACAGCTTGTTTTTTGTTAATTCGTTGTACTTTAGGTACAGCTCATTCTCTGCTATTGGATCAAGAGCCGCCGTCGGCTCATCCAAAACAAGTATCGGAGCATCCTTGTACACTGCCTTAGACAGTAGCAGCTTTTGCTTTTCTCCACCTGAAAAATCCACCGCATCTTTATACACCTCTCTGTCCATCAGGCTGTTTTCCTTTTGGGGCAAAGAGTTGATTTTTTCGAGTATGCCGGCTTGCTCAAAGGCGGCATACAGTTTGCCTCTGTCATATTCAGACGAAGCAGTTATGTTTTGCTGAATCGTCATAGGCAAAAATCGATAGTCCTGAAATATTACCGAGAACAAATCGAAATAGCTGTTTTTTGCTATTCCCGCCGTGTCTGTGTCGTTCAGCAAAATTTTGCCGTCGGTAGGGGAGTACAGACCACACAACAGTTTTATCAGAGTAGTTTTGCCAGCTCCGTTTTCACCTACTATTGCTACATTTTCATTGCCGCCGAATTTGATGTTTATATTCTTTAGAGTAGGTGTCTGGGAGGAGAGGTATTTGTATGACACATTGCAAAATTCAATGCTTTCTACACATTTACTTTGTAAGGCAGTACCATCGTCGGATGTGTCTTTTTCTTCTATATATTTTCTGTATTCTGCACATTCGTTACAGCACATTTCTATTTGGTTCACTGAGTAGCCCAAGCTGATTACCCAGTTAGAAAATCCTGTGATAATACCAAAGTAGAAGATAAAATCCGATACCGACAGTCTACTCTTTGTTACGAGGTATACTAAATAGATATATGCCACCGATTCACGAGCAGCATTCAGCAATGCGGATATACCGTCCGAGGCTATGCACTGATGAGTGTATTTTGCATATATTTTTTCTATATCATACAGTGATTTTGCAAGTGCTTTTATGAAATAATCCTTAAACCCATAGATTTTTATGTCTTTAGCTGATTTTCCGTCCTTGCACAGTTTGTAGAAATAGTTGAATCTGTTGTTCGGTTCGGTTTTTGCATTGAGATTTTCACGACGCTTTTTCGTCAGTGTATGCTGAATAAAAAATTCTATTCCACAGGTGACTGCTATCAACAAAATCATAGCTGCGTTTAACTTGTATATCAGCGCACAAGAGGATATTACACCCACTATTGCCACGCAAAAGTAGTTTAGCATATCTATAAAATTTGCACCGCCGGACCACCTTGCGTTGTAGAAATCCTCAGCTCTCTTTTGTACTTCTCTTTTTTCTAAACTCTCAATATTAACATAGTCGGTGTTTAGGCTTTTTCTGAAGGCGGCTACAGCGTACCTCATTCGCACTATCCTTGCACCGCCTCTCACAAGCTCCTGCATAAAAGGGTCCAGCCATATCGTCAGTGTCAGCAGCAGGCTCAGCAGTGCTATTATCTCAATCAGCTTTTTTGTGGTTACCCCTTCTGTTATGCAGTCTATCATTGCCTTGGGGATGTATGCCGTCACAATGGGTTGAAACACCAGTGCAGGCACACGCACCGCAAAAAATATAAGACTCTTTTTGTCCCATGCCATCCAATTCCTAATCATATACTTTAGATTGTCTTTCATTGTTTCTTCCTCTTTTTTGGTATAAAAAATGCCCTTGCACAAAAAATATGCAAGAGCTTTACTGCTGTGTTCGGAATGGGAACAGGTTTCTCTGTTTTATCAGCCACAACTGATTATATTTCTATTCTACACTGTAAAATCCCAAAAGTCAAGAGTTAATTTGGGATATATCCCACACGATATATCCCAAATTCATATACAATTTTACTATCAAATATATAAGGTTGATAGTTATGAAAATAAAAGAGGCAGTCGCACAGCGAATAATAAATCTCTGTAAGGAACGGAATATTGCCATAAATGCTTTGGGCAATATCAGCGGAGTGAATCCTTCAACAATTTACAGTATGCTCAATACAAAGAGCAAAAATCCCGGTGTTGTGTCCCTCCAAAAAATTTGCGACGGACTCGAAATTTCTATCAGAGATTTTTTTAATGATCCTATTTTCGATAATATTGAACAAGAGATAATATAACACATTTTTTAGCAGAATAAGTTGTATATTACAGTTCCGGATAGTGTAATATTTGCCAAAGAGATTTAGATTAGACAGTGGAGAATATGAGGATATTTGCCTCTACTATATTACTCTTTAATGTTAAATTTATTTGACATTAAATCTGTTGACAATAAAATCTTAATTTGATATATTAGTATCACTGCCACCGGGTAGTGAACGTTATGCGTTCGTGTGCTTATCGTTAGGTCTATGAAGATAAGTACCGAATGCTTTTTTTATGGAGATTTTTTTATGAATGTAAAAAAGCAATTTGCAAAATATGTATCACTAAATATTTTGGGTATGGTGGGTATGTCATGCTATATCATTGCGGATTCATTTTTTATTGCAAAGGCGGAGGGCGCCAACGGACTTACCGCTCTCAATCTCGTTTTGCCGCTGTATAATTTGATATTTGCCATAGGCTCTATGGTGGGTGTCGGTTCTGCCATTCGCCACAGTGTTCTAAAGGCGAGGGGCGACAGCAGCGCCGATTCATATTTGTTTAATGCACTGTTCTTTACTGCCGTATTAGGCTTAGTATTCACCTTTATTGGCATATTTGCTCCGGAAAAACTTTTGACTTTGTTGGGCGCAGACAGCACTATAGTGGAGACCGGCAGGGATTATACCCGTATCTTTATGTGCTTTGGTCCGATATTTATGTGGAACTATGTTGCCAATACTTATGTGCGTAATGACGGTGCACCCACAGTGGCTATGATTGCCACATTGTCCAGCAGTCTTTTTAATATCGTGTTCGACTATGTGCTTATGTTCCCACTCAAGATGGGAATGAAGGGTGCGGCATTGGCTACAGTTCTTTCACCGGTCCTCGGCATCACAATATGCTCCATCCACTTGTTCTCAAAGCGCAGCAATGTAAAAATCAAGCCTTGTGTACCGAGTATAAAACGCCTTATTTCTTCTTGTCAGGTCGGTATTCCCGCCTTTGTGGGCGAAATGTCTTCGGGTATTATTACCCTTGTGTTTAACTATGTTCTGCTGTCCCTTGCAGGCAATATTGTCGTGGCGGCATACGGTGTTGTCGCAAATGTGTCTCTTGTTACCCTGGCTGTGTTCAACGGTATCGCTCAGGGCAGTCAGCCTCTTATCAGCAGAAATCACGGCGCAGAAAGGCACAGCGATGTCAATTCCTTAAAAAAACTGTCGCTGATAGTGGCTTTAGTTATGGGCATAATTCTTTATGCCGTAATGTATTTTGCTACTGATCCCATTGTGGCTGTGTTTAACAGTGAGCACAATGCACAACTTGCGAAATACGCAAATACCGGAGTAAAATTGTACTTTATCGGTGTGCTGTTCGCCGGACTGAATATAGTAGGCAGCAGCTTTTTCAGTGCTGTAGAAAAGGCAAAGGAGGCAGCAGTTATTTCTGTTCTCCGTGGGTTCGTTTTGGTAGTGCTGTTTGTGCTGATTTTGCCTAAGGTATTGGGCGTAAACGGCGTGTGGCTGTCATATCCGGCAGGCGAATTTTCTACTATGCTTGTAATGATTGTTATGTTCCTGCTGACGAACAAAAAAGAAAAGAAGCAAAGCTTAATATAATGTGTTTTAATTTCTTCTTGTATATATATTGAATTGATGATATAATTACCTAAAAAGTACCGTAATTTTAGGGTATTAAAAAGAGGAAGTTATTGAGTTATGAAATTAGATACTATTTGTGTACAGGGCACTTATCAGCCTAAGAACGGCGAGCCCCGTGTTATCCCTATAGTTCAGAGCACTACTTTTAAGTATGATTCGTCGGTAGAAATGGGCAATTTGTTCGACCTAAAGGAGAGCGGATATTTCTATTCCCGTCTCCAAAATCCTACTTGCGATAATGTTGCGTCTAAGATTGCCGCTCTCGAGGGCGGTGTGGCAGGTATGCTCACCGGCTCCGGTCAGGCAGCCAACTTTTATGCAGTGTTCAATATCGCCAATGCAGGTGACCATATTGTTTCGTCATCGGCTATTTACGGCGGAACCTATAATTTGTTCAATGTCACTATGCGAAAGCTGGGTATAGATTTTACTTTCGTTTCTCCCCACGCTACAGAGGAGGAGCTTCAGGCTGCGATTAAACCTAACACAAAAGCATTTTTCGGAGAAACTATATCCAATCCGAGTCTTGATGTGCTGGATATAGAAACTTTTGCTAAGGTAGCACATAAGAACGGTGTGCCGCTTATTGTGGACAACACCTTTGCTACCCCTATAAACTGTCGTGCGTTCGATTGGGGCGTTGATATAGTCACTCATTCCACCACAAAGTATATGGAGGGCCACGCTTCTACCATCGGCGGCGCTATTGTTGACAGCGGAAATTTTGACTGGACACAGAATGATAAGTTCCCCGGTCTCACTACTCCCGATGACAGCTATCACGGCATTGTCTATGCAGATACTTTCGGCAAGGGCGCTTATATAACTAAAGCCGTTGTTCAGCTAATGAGAGACCTTGGCTCTGTTCAGTCACCTAATGATGCGTTCTTGCTTAATGTGGGACTTGAGAGTCTCCATTTGAGAGTACAGCGCCATTGTGAAAACGCTCTTGCAGTTGCTCGCTATCTTAAGAATCACCCAAAGGTTACTTGGGTAAAATGTGCTATGCTCGAGGAAGATGACCAATATGCCTTGGCAAAGAAGTATATGCCCAACGGCACTTGCGGTGTAGTATCTTTCGGCATTAAGGGCGGCAGAGAAGCAGCTACTACATTTATGGATTCTCTGAGACTCGCTGCAATAGTTACACATGTTGCAGACGCACGCACCTGTTGTCTGCATCCTGCCTCCACCACCCACAGACAACTCACTGACGAACAGCTTGCAGAATGCGGCGTAAGTCCTGACCTTGTCAGATTTTCTTGCGGTATAGAGGCGGCAGAGGATATTATCGCCGATATTGAGCAGGCTCTCGATAAGATATAAAGACGGTTAACGAGGAGAAACAATGAATATATTTTGTGATGAAAACGGTCAGGGCATGGTAGAATATGCGCTGATTATCGGATTAGTTGCGCTCATATTGGTTGCGGCAATAATCTTGCTTAATGACAGAGTTGCCAACAGCATAAATAAGAGTGCCGATAAAGTCAATACGATAAAATAATCTAAATAAATAAGACCTGCAGCGAGAATGTGTCATCGTTGCAGGTCTTTTGTTATGCCTTATTTTACTGCCTTAAACAGAGTGTATCTGTCATTTTTGTACAGTATTTTGTAATTGCTGTCGTGGGACAATGATGTCAGCAGAGGAGTTTCAACCTTGTTTTCTATCAGCAGATGAGTGAAATGATATTTGTTCACAAAATCTTTGTAGTACATATCACCGTCCTGGGCATTCTTGTACTCCGTCAGATAGTCAAATTCGTGATTTGCCTCAACAATAAAGGAGTCGGCACGAGGGTCTATGTATGTTGTGTATCCCTTGAACTCGAGGTATGCTCCGGTATTGAAACCGTTGAACAGTACCATATTGTCTTTGTCCTCTTTGTCGAGGACTTTTATCGTATCGTCTAATTGTTCTATGTTTGTTCTTGCGCTTTTGTCCGAACCGGAGTTGTTCGTGAACAGCGAAATTTGCGGCGAGTATATGGTCAGCGCTATGAGTATTACCATAATTGCCATTATCTCTGTTCCTATTACCTTGTTGAACTTCGGGTCTTCAAATTTCTTTTTGATAGGTATTTTGTAGTCTCTGACTAATGCTGCGGCGACTGTGATTCCGCCGATTAAAAAATACGGAGTCAGCTTTCTGTAAGCCAGTCCCATTATCATAGTGCCCGCTATCAGCAGATGGTATCTTATTGGAGCAGGCTTTTTTGCTACCCTAAAGTACAGAACATAGCATATTATGACCAGAAGTATGCCCAGCATCCACATCGCCTCTTTTGGCGACACGGTGATAGGCGTCAGCTCTGATATGTCCGAGTTTACCTTGTTTCCTACCGAAGCGGTGAAGATGAAGCTCATTCCTTTTATGCCGTATGGAGTCAGAAATCCTGTGCCTATCATTACCGCAGCAGTTGCAAGCAGTGGCATCAACTTGCAGCAGGCTATGCTCTTTTTCTTGATTTTGATAGGTATTGCATTGGCGATGTATGGCAGCATCATTATAAACAGCATTGTGTACATAGATGCGTGCAGATTTACTTCTAATACCGACAGTATCGGCAGGGGAATAAGGTATTGCCATTTGCCTTTTTTTACATAGCTTTCCAGACAAATCAGCTCGACGAGTATTATCGCATATGTGAATATTTGCGGTCTTGTTACAGCGTAAGCATACATCATTACACCTATGTAGAGCGTGGCCAATGATGATGCAAAATTACCGGAGCCAAGCGTTTTGTTCCATTTTATTATAAGACCGATGATTACTATGTACATAATCATTGCGAGTGCTATCGGTCCGGCTGTGCCGAAAGCGTGGTACAACTTGTAGTATATCACATCCGACAGCCATTGCTGTACCACAAGGTCCATCGTCTTGTGCATAGTCAAAAAGTCTTTGGTGGGTATGCCGTGTTTGGTTATGTATTCGCCGGTTTTGATTATCCAGTATGTGTCGTTGTCGAGGGTTTTGCGTACGCCCAGTGCCAGCAACAGAGGAGCGAACAAAAATATCTTTTGTATTATACTGTATCTGTCTATGGATTTCTTTTTATTTTCCATTGTTATTCTCTCTCCGTTTCAGCAGTCTCATAGTAGTCAAATGGTGTTCAATGCTCTCTCGTTCTTGCTTTTTAAGTACAGACAGCGTTATGCCGGAATTGAATGAGATGAGTCCGAACATCATAAATCCTACCGAGACAATCAGAGTGGGGAATCTCGGCACAAGGCCTGTCCTAATGTATTCCGTGAATACAGGTACAAACAGTATGATTGACAGCAAAAAGAATATTGCAGACAGTATGCTGAAGAATAAAAAAGGCTTTGTGTCCTTGAACAGTCTGCCGATTGTCTTTAGTACCCTCATACCGTCTTTGTATGTGTTCAGCTTGCTCTCGCTGCCCTCCGGTCTGTCTCTGTATTCTATCGGCGTTTCATAAATTTTGAAGTTGTTGTCCAGAGCAAATACAGTCATTTCCGTCTCTATCTCAAATCCCTTTGACATAATAGGAAATGTTTTGACGAAATCATAGCTGAATGCTCTTGCACCGGTCATAATGTCGTGCACATTTGATCTGTAGATAAAATTGATTAGGTCACGGACGAGCATGTTGCCGAAATTGTGAAACTTTCGGGTGTTTTCTTCAAAATAAGTGGAGGACAGCCTGTCACCGATTGCCATGTCGGCTTTGCCGTCTAACACGGCTTTTTCCAGTTTCAGCGCATCCTCACTGGGATATGTGTCGTCACCGTCTACCATAATATAGCAGTCTGCTTCTATATCTCTGAACATTGAGCGCACAACATTGCCTTTGCCTTGGCGGTATTCGTGTCGTACCGTCGCACCGCATTCTCTGGCTATGTCTGCTGTGCCGTCTGTAGAGTTGTTGTCATATACATATATCTCTGCCCATGGCATCGTACGCTGAAAATCGGTTATTACCTTTTTTATAGTGGGTGCTTCATTGTAGCAGGGTATCAGTACTGCTGTTTTTGTTTCCATACACGGAGACTCCTCTTTATTATGTAATAAAATAATTATACCATTGTATAGGCCAAATATCAAATGTTATTTGTTTGCAAAGTACGTCGGATTATGATACTATATATTTACATTGTACAGAGAGGTATTTTTTATGGTAGTTTACGAACAGGTAGAAGAATATATGAAGCAGGTAGGACTTAAGTATATAAAGACTCCTAACGATTTTATTTCGGGCCTTGCCTACAGGACTAATAAGAACTACGCACTCGAGGTGGCTAATATTCTTAATTACAGAGCAGAGGGCGCACCTACAGATAATGATAAGTTCTATGAACTTAAGAATGACACACTTGAGTCATCGATTTATATTTCTGCCGCATTCGACGGCGGAGTGTTCAGGCATATAGGCAATATGGTTATCGACAAAGCGGATATGTTCGGTACAGAGGTTCTTGACCTTGCCTGCGACTGCGGCATTGTCAGCTGCTTTATGGCTAAGTGCTATCCCGACTCCCATTTTTATTGCGTTGATAAGAATGAAAAGGCGGTAGCTAACGCAAAGCTCCTCGCCGAAAAGCTGGGACTTACCAATATTGAATTTGAAGTGCGTGATGTGCTCACTATGGATACGGACAGACAGTTTGACACAGTGACCTCCTTCCGTACACTGCTTGATGTCACCGACGATGATACCGGACATCTTGTTCGTATCGGTACACGCTCACAGCGTGAGGGCAATTTTGAAAAAGCCTTTGCACCTTATGCCGAACAGATTTCCCATTGCCTAAAGGATGACGGATATTTCATAAGCATTGAGCGTTACACTGCCGAATACGGCTGGTTGGGATGGCTTTCTGCTCTTGCCCACAGTGGTATTGTTCCTACTATGGACACTACCTATATGCGTGCTCAGGATATTTCTTCCACAAAAGAGTATTCTGTCACTTTTGCACAAAAAAAGGATTTATCTACCGATGTAACGGATGTGTTCAATAATGCTTTGTCTAAGGATTTTAAATCCGGCACAGGCTATGACGGTGCTATGGCAGAGTTTGCTTTGTACTACGATGCAGACGGCGAAATTGAGTTTACCGATGTACTCAAAAATGACCGTGTCATCCGTCAGTTCGCTTTTGCTAAGAGCAAAAGCGGCAAGAATATGTATTTTGAAGCTGACCCGGATAAGAAGAAAATCAAGTATTTTAACGACAAAAAGTATGATAATATGCGAAAAGATTACCAAAAGAAAGTAGGTTTGTACTCCTCCGACAATTTCAAAGTTGTTGTACATAAATGATTTATTGTAATATGATGAACTACGACAAGTTTATTTTTAGTTAATTTGTTTAGCTTTTTTATACAAATTGATGAACTAAGTTTTGTTGAATTATGACGAAATTGTTTCTAACCCTTGATTTATTGGGAAATAGTTGATATAATTTGAACATAGGCAAACGAAATTTTTGGTAACAATTAACAAAAAACCGTTACCAAGAGATAGGAAACAGATATGAGTGAAACTTTAACAAATGCTTTGATTTCAATATTGTATGGAGCAGTTGTCGGAGTGGTCACAGTACCTGTGTCCAAGAAATTGGTTTTAGCTCGTATAGAGGATCCCGTCAAGGCGGCACCGCTGGGGAAAGCTTATTTCTACATTTTGTCTGTAGCAGTAGGAATTGTCGCATCCTTTGCTCTCGTTTTCACGGCGTCGGATACGGCACTGATGATTAGAAACTTGGCTCTGCTCATTCCGCTGATGTTGCTGTCATATGTGGACATTTTGATTAGGAAGATACCTAATTCCACTTTGTTAGCAATGATTATTATTCAGGTTGTGTATGCTGTATATTACAGCATCACCAATAAGACAGCCGACATATTCCCTAAGATTTTTGTAGGATTTATGATTGGTATGCTGATTTCCTTTGTACCCGGGATATTTAAGATTCCTATGGGTGCCGGAGACAAGAAGCTCAGCGCAGTAATCGGTATCTGCATCTACGCAGTGGGTTACTTCCAGAGCATGATTATTATGGCTATTTTAGTAGCGCTGTTCTATCTGTATCTAAAAATCAGCAAAAAGGGCGACATAAAGACACTTATCCCTATGGGACCCTTCCTCTCGGTAGGTGCAGTGGTTTCTATGTGTTATATGGTCTTTAATTTGGAATTCCTGAACTGATGTTTTTGGATTTTTCGTGTATGTTGGCTTACACGATAGTCGATATTTTGTCATTATTATTTATTATTTAAGGAGGAAAAAATAATGAGCTTTATTAAGGATGAAAACGGTCAAGGTATGGTTGAGTACGCTCTCATCATCGGTCTTATTGCACTTGTACTTGTAGTTCTTCTCGTAGCATTCGGCGGAAAGATTAAGAACACATTTGAAAACAAGACAGGCAACGGTAGCGAAATTGATAATGCTATCAGCGGCTAATTGTTTCACATCATAACTATAAATTTTGGTTGTGTTGCAACAATTTAATTGACCAAAGAATTAGCGGGGCAGGGGGGTTCTTGCCTCGCTATTTTTGGCTCATTCCTTTATTTTAAGATTTTATAACTTAAAAGACGATTGACAAAGAATATTTTTTTGATAAAAGGTTGGTGGTCCGCCAATGAAAATAAAAAAACTGAAGAAGAAGGAAAGCGGTCAGGCTGCTGTTGAGTTTGCACTGGTTATGCCGTTCTTCCTGATAATCATTTTTTTGATTATCGACTTCGGATGGTTGTTCTACAATATGATTTCCGTGGAGACTGCAGCACGAAATGCTGCTCGTGATGCTTGTGTTTCGCAGGTTCAGTACACCTCCTCAGTCGACGAGGGCGGAACAACCTCAAACACATATGAGTCCGATCAGGTTATCTGCTACGATCCGGTTCGCAACAGACCTACCGACAAGGTGCTTAAGACTAACGATGAGCTCGTAGGTGATTACACCGAGGCAGAAAAAAATATAATCGATGTAGTCAAAGATTCCCTGCCGGGTAATCTGAAAAATACGGCAGAGATAACCGTGGTTTACTCCAACGATGTAAACTATAAGGTCAATGCTTCGGGCACGCAGAATATGATAGTTTCTGCAACAGGTACAGGCACAAGGGACGGTACTTACGACTTGACTAAGCGTGCTAACGGCAATGTTACGGTAAAGGTATCAGTCAAGATGAAAGCTTTTTCAAAGCTCATCGGAAAAGTTGACGATGATTTTTATCGCCATATTACCACCTCCTCCACCTTTAAGGTCGAGAGCAGCGCCTTTAAGCAGACTAACACATAGTCTCACCGTAGAAATGTGATGATAAAAATATTAGGCTGACAGCCGGAATTTTGTGAGGAAAAACTAAATGAAAAAAGTTTATTTGATTGCAGTAGTATTTGCACTTGTAGCAGGATTCGCTACATATATGTTCGCTCAGGGTATAAACGAAAAGACAACCATCAAGGACGCCGACACAAAGAAGGTCTATGTTGCACTTCAGGATATTCCCAAGGACACTGAAATTACTGAGGATATGTTTGCAGACGGTGCAAACTATTTTGCCCAAAAGGAAGTTGTTAATGACTATCTTGTTCCTAACTATGTTGAGAACTCAAAGGACCTTATCGGCAAGATTACCGTGGACCCGATATACAAAAGCGAGCAGGTGAACGGTGCACGACTTGTGGACAAAGATGACCAAAGAGTATCGTTGTCATTTAAGCTCGATCCGGGCAAGGTTGCTTATTCGCTGGATGCCAGCAGCGTAAGCGGTGTTGACGGCTACATTGCAGCAGGTGATACGGTAGATGTTATCGTCAATGAGCAGCGGAGCGGAAAGGTTAAAGCTACTGTAGCATACAAAGGGCTTAAAATTATCAGAGTATCAAGTGCCTCCAGCCAGACGGCAGACGGTAAACCTATCACTACCTACAGCTCAATTACTGTAGAAGTTACCGAAAAGCAGGCTGTTAATCTCTATGAGATAGAGAACAACTACAGCTACAAGCTTGTTCTTAATGCAAGAAAGTAAGAGTAGCATAGGAGGATATTACGATGAATTTGGATAAGATAGGAATTGTTGTCTGTGCGAACGAGACAGAATATAAGGTCGCACTAAAGAGCAAAGTTGAGGAGGACGCTCAGTTTTCCATTTTAGGCTATGCCGAGCTTTCACCATCCTCTAAGACGAGAATACAGGGATTTGTTCCTGAGGTAGTGGTATTCATTGCTGACAGCTATGACATAAATCAGGAATTTGCAGATATGATAGAGGATATGAATCTTCCGTCATTCGGTGCTATTCCCGTTATTCTCACCGACGATGTCACTGTAGATTTGGTCAATATGGCGGCGCAGGCAGGCGTCCGTCAAGTTATGGACATAAAAATTAAACCGTCGGAATTTTGTGAGAATATAAAGCGTATTGTAACCAAGGAGCACAAAAACTCTGCCACAAAAGTCGGCGGTGAAAAGCGTTCCAGATCTAAGGTTTATGCCTTCTTCAGCGGCAAGGGCGGCGTAGGCAAAACCACTATTTCAGTCAATTCCGCAGTAGCTCTCGCAACGAGAGGAAAGAAAACTCTGCTCATTGACCTTGACCTACAGTTCGGTGACGCAGAGATGGCTCTTGACCTTGAGCCTAATGACACTATTGTAGAGTTGTCTAGAGATACTAACGGCGTCTCCATAGACAATTTGTCTATGTGCTGCACCACTCACTCATCGGGACTTTCACTTTTGGCTTCACCTAATTCTCCGGAGCAAGCAGAGTATGTTACCAGCGTAGCGGTTAAGTCAATAATTGAGGTTGCACGAAACAACTATGAGTACATTCTTATAGACTGTGGCTGTGCACTGACCGATCCGGTTATTACAGCATTAGAAAACGCAGACGATATATTTATGGTAAACGATGTCAACATTCTTTCCCTTAAGAGAGCAAAGCTCTGTATGGATGTTCTTCAGCATATCAATCAAGGCGACAAGGTTAAGCTCATCATAAATAAGAATGTTAAGAAAAATAATGTTAAGATTTCCGATTACGAAAATCTTTTGCGCATTCCTGCATATGCAGTTATTTCAAGTGATTTTAAGACAGTAAACAATTCTCTCAATAACGGTCAGCCTGCCGTTACCTACAAATCACGTTCCCTTATTTCAAAGGATTTGAACAACTTTGTTAATCAGCTGATTATGGAGAGAGAAGGTCAGCTACCGTCAAAAACATCAAGAAAGAAGAAAATTAAGTAATGGGACTGCTTGACAGATACGGTGTCGGCTCATCTGAGACAGAGTTAGAGGTTGCCGGTGCAAGAAATAACAGTAATAATGATTCCGAAAGGGAAGATGGCTCTAAACTTTCAAATGCCATAATTGATCCCTATGAGGAAGTAAAAGTAAAGATACATAATGCTATCGTAGAACAGCAGATTTCCTCCGGCGCTTCGCCTACCGACGAGCAGATGCGAGAGTATATCAATGAGTTTGTAAACAGACCGGAGTACGGTATCCCTCGTATAGACAGAGATTCCGTAGCCGAGGATTTGTTCGACGATATTATGGGCTTCGGTCCCATTCAGCAGCTTGTTGACTCTGACGCATATTCCGAAATTATGGTCAACGGACCTAATCAGATATATGTCGAGAGCAAGGGTAAGCTGGTCCTCACGGATATTAAGTTTAAGGATACGGCGCATCTTATGCAGATTATTGACCGTATCGTATCAAAAGTAGGTCGTCATGTTGATGAGGCAAGCCCTATGGTTGACGCCCGTCTCCCTGACGGATCCCGTGTAAATGCGATTATCCCTCCGGTTTCTCTCGTAGGACCGATATTGACTATTCGTAAGTTCGGCAAGACGCCTATTACCGCAGATAACCTTGTTTCTTGGGGCTCTACTAACAATAAAATGCTCCAATTTCTTGAGGCAGCAGTGAAGGGTAAGCTGAATATAATCGTTTCCGGTGGTACCGGTTCAGGTAAAACCACATTGCTTAATGTACTTTCCGGCTATATCCCCGAGGATGAGCGTATCATCACCATCGAGGACTCTGCCGAGGTTCAGCTTCACCAAAAGCATGTTCTTACTCTTGAGAGCAGACCTGCCAATATGGAGGGTAAGGGCCGAATCAGTATTCGTGACTTGGTAGTAAACTCACTTCGTATGAGACCTGACCGTATTATCGTCGGTGAGGTTCGTAGTGAGGAAACATTGGACATGCTTCAGGCTATGAACACCGGTCACGATGGCTCACTGACTACCATACACGCCAACTCTCCACGAGATTCGGTATCCCGTATTGAGACCATGGTTATGATGTCAGGCTCAGAGCTTCCGTCAAAAGCAATTTTGGATCAGGTTGCATCAGCCGTAAACCTTATTGTACAGCAATCCCGTCTGAGAGACGGTTCGAGAAAAATTACTTCCGTTTCCGAAATTGTAGGAATGGAGGGCGATGTTATCAGAATGCAGGAGATATTTAAGTATGAGACCGATGGCGAACAGGACTCAAACGGTAAGTTTAAAGGTCAGTTCGTTTCTACAGGTATCGTACCTAAATGCGTAGAAAAAATCCGTGAGAATGGAGTGAGCGTAAACAATGACTGGTTTCACAATTAACACACTGTTTTTGACATTAGCTTTTGCACTTCTTGCATTTGCGTTGGCATTTATTGTTGTGTCTGCTGTTATGCAGAACAAAATTGCCGCCGAAAAGCGTTTGGACGAGCTCAAAAAAAGTGAGGGCGACGGCTCCGATTTGGCGTTGGTAAAACACGAAAGCAAGCGTCAAAAGAGAGATCGTGAGCGCAAATCCCAGAGCAAATTTTTCGAAAAGCTCGGCAATCAGCTCTATACTGAACTTCAATCCGCAAATATTACTATGCGTCCCGAGGAATTTGCAATCATCTGGATTTTGGTTGCGTTTGTTCCGGGCGGCTTGGTAGCAATGTTTACTACCAACATAACTATAGCGGCAGTTCTTGTCGGTGTAGGTTGTGTCGGCCCTGTGGTGCTCATTAAACAAAAGCAAAAGAAAAGAGTAAAACTTTTTGAGGAGCAGCTTTCCGATGCACTTCTTATGTGCTGCAGCAGCTTGAAGTCGGGACTTTCCTTCAATCAGGCTATGGAGGCTATTGCAACAGATATGGCAGACCCGATTTCTACAGAGTTTGCTATCACCCTGAGAGAAATAAATATGGGTTTCTCTATGGACGAAGCTCTTGATAATATGGGCAAGAGAATAAAGAGTAAGCAGCTTGACCTTATGGTTTCTGCCGTACTCATTCAGCGCCAAACCGGTGGTAATCTCTCCCGTATTCTCGAAAATATTTCAGACACAATCAAAGAGCGTATGAAACTGAAAAAGCAGCTCAAAACGACTGTTGCCGGCGGTAAATCATCAGGAAAACTGGTTGCGGCTATGCCGTGGATACTTATCGGACTTTTCTCCATATTCAACTGGGATATGGAAAAGATTTTGTTTACCGAAACAAGAGGCAGAATTTTGTTGCTTATTGCCGCAGGACTTGAAGTTATGGCTTTCGTTTCCATCAACAAGATTTGCAGCGTAAAGATGTAGGAGTTACTATGACACAATTTTTAGTTATTTCGTATTCTCTTTTGGCGATGTTCATTGTCGTTATCATACTCAGCAAAAAGGGTATAGAGGAGGACAATAACCTTCGTCGTAAGCAGGCTATAGATAAAGAAACCGCCAAAGGCGGATATAAAAATGTAAATACCTCATTCAAAGACAGAGTTATTAAGCCGATTATCGACAAAATGACAAAGGCTGACAAATACGGCAACAATATCAGCAAGAATGAGCGCCAAATGAAGCAGGCAGAGGAGCTTGCAATTAAGCTTAGAAAAGCAGGCATCCATATGAGTGTTGCCAACTTTAATTTCTTTAAGACTGCATTTATGATCATTATGATAATCATTTCTATGGGACTGGCACTTGTATTGTATCCAGTGATTTTTATGAAATCACTGCTTATGGGTGTAATCGGCGCCGCTGTAGGTATTATGGGTCCTACTATTTTTCTCAATGCTAAGGTTAAGCGTCAGCAGGAGGCTATCAAACTTCAACTCGCTGATACTATCGACCTCTTGAGCGTTTGTATGGAGGCAGGCCTCAGCTTTGATGCCTCACTCGTTAAGATTTCCGAGCGTATGAGCGGTCCGTTGATCGATGAGTTTATGACGGTATTCAAGCAGGTACAGCTTGGTAAAAACAGAAATGATGCTCTTAAGTCTCTCGGCAACGCTACAGATGTTCAGGAGTTAAAGACATTTGTTTCTGCTGTTATTCAGGCTAACCAGCTGGGTATTCCGATTACCAATGTACTTACGGCGCAGGCTGAGCAGCTCAGAGCTAACAAGACAGAGGAAATCAAAGAGGTAGCGGCTAAGATTCCTACCAAAATGACTATTCCTACAGTTATATTCATCCTTCCTACAGTATTTATTACTATCTTAGGCCCAATTATTTTCGGCGTAATTGATAATATGAAAGGCGCACTTTGATGAATATACTGAAATTAGAAAAAAACGGTGAGATTATTTGCGACTACATAGAGGACGCTTCTACATTTATCAGAAGGTTTATGGGACTTATGTATCGCAAAAGCTTGCCTGAGAACCACGGCTTATTGCTCACACCGTGTAACGAGATACACACCTTTGGTATGAGATTTGATATTGACACCGTGGCGATATCAAAAGACGGCGAGGTTTTGTTTATCGACAGAGCCGTCAGACCCCACAAGGTTAGAAAAAAAGTTGCAGGATGCTATTGCATTTTGGAGCTAAATGCAGGTTACGCTGATTTTCTCGGAATAGAAGTCGGCGATATTCTGCATTTTATACAAAAATAACAAATTAGGAGAACACAAACTATGAGCGAAAGTTCGGTAATTAACAGAGAATCCATTTTAGGAGGCAACGACAGCACCCATTCCTTTGACAAGGTGCTCAGAGGCTATGACCCAAAACAGGTTGATTCGTATATTGCGCAGCTTGAGCTGAACAGCAAAAAGGCCGGTGAGCTTTTTGACGCGCGCACAAAAGATTTAGTAAACGACAAGGAGATGCTCACTGTAGAGCTCAGCAGAGCCAAGGAACAGACCGAAAAGGTGCAAAAACTTTTTGAGTCCTGCCAGGAGGAGAGAGACCGTCTCGCCTCAAAGTTGAGAGAAAAACCTGAAAAGATTGTCGAAGTTGATACCGCAATGGTAGTAGAGTATGAGGAGAGAATAAAATCTCTCACAACAAAGCTCAGACTGAAAACAGAAGAAAACAAAAAGCTTGAGCAAAAAAATGCGGATTTACAGCGAGATGTGGCTCATCTCACAAAAAAGGTAGATAAGAACAGAACCAAAATCAACGACCTTACCAATCAGGTAGAGGGCGGTATAGAGGACAGCAGCCAAAAGAACTATACAGAAATCATCAATATATATGAGTCTGCTATAGACAAGGCGGAGGACCTTATCTACAGATTGCAGACAGAGCTTTCTTTGGCACACTCAAAAGCAGAGGATGCCGCTGAAAACTAAGTTTTTTTAATGACGGATTTATTACTATTTTGTTGGGAGGCGATTGCCTTGAAAACTAAAAAACGACAAAACAGAGAACGAGGTGCAATTGCAGTCATCACAGCACTTTCGATAACATTTTTTATCGCTTGTGCGGCTCTCGCTGTTGATATCGGACTTCAGTGCTATAAGGGAGCCAAACTCCAGAATGCCGTTGATTCTGCCGCTACAGCCGTAGCACAGCAGATAGGCAGCGTAGGCAGTGCAGACGATGATGTAGCTTATGATTATCTTGCTCAAAACGGCTTTGACAAAGATTCGGACCAGTATCAAGGCAAGATTAAGGTAACTATCGAAAAGAAGGGTCAGCTGGACCAAAGCACTACCCAGAATGAAAACGACTACATAACCACCGGTTACTACAAGATTACCGCTGATGTTGATCAAAGGTCGGGCTTTATGAGCATGATGGGTATAGACTACTTCCATATCAAAAAGACTGCGTATGTCAAGGCTGATGCTCAGTATACGGATATGCCTAAGGCACTGAAATATACTCTCTTTGCGGATTCTACAGAGGGTACTGATGCTATGCCTGCTATGCAGATTGACGGTCGTACAAAGAGTACTCTCAATGATGTTACGAGCAAATTTGAGGGCATAATTAACGGTACGAGTATCCTTGTAGGCAAAATCGGTCATTATATTTTTGGCACTGATGTAAACTATAACCCGTTAGTTAATATTAACCTTTCAGAAGTTATCACTAACGGCGATGTACATTCCAACTCCAATATTACTATAGGGGTTCAAGCTCTTAATGCCTCCAGAACTAAGGACTATGATGTAGATGCTAACGAAACCAATTCTTCTGCCGCAGAAGAATCCACTACGGACAAGGACGAAGAGGCAGACGACTACGGTCAGGTAACATACACCGCAGGCACAAGTATTACTTTTGATAATTCTTTGAGGGAAACAGGAACGCAGTCCACTCATGTCTATGTGCAGAATCAGCAGTATGTAGAGATAACCGGCGCAGCTCTAAAGGTAATAAAATCTCTCGACGCCACAAAGAGCGAAAACGAAATTCGAAATGACTTTGAGACTGAAATGATTAAGTACTTGAGGACTCACGGCCTTTCTGTCAATTCGGACGATTATAAAAATATAATCAAAAACCAAAAGAACAATATCTACAAGGAATCCGACGGCAGAATATTGCTCAAAGACCAGAGCAGTATTGTATATAACATTGACCACCAGACCGCAAACAAATATTTGCAGGAGGTAAGAGATAACGACGGAAATGTTACTGCAATAGCATCTGCCAGCGGCGTGGATGTGCTCACTAACGGTACAGATTTGCTGTATAAGAATGTGGGCGATACCGCTAATGACTTTTCTTATGACGCAAATAATGTTGAAGTCAGCAGTATAGGCGAAACCACAATAAAGAACAGAATTACTGTCACAGGTAAACAGGTAAATCGTAGCCTCATTACTGCCAAAAAGTACGGCAGGCTCGATACAGACGGCGTGAACAACACCACCACAGGCGCACGCTTTGCCATTACGAGAACATTTTTAGAGAACAGCGACTATATCAGTGCGCCTAATATGAAGCCGTATTTTGTCCGTGCTATCAGATCTTCTGTCAAAAAGGCTACAGAGGTCGAGGGCAACAAGAATACAGGCACAGATAATATTAAGCAGGCTGTGGCAGATGCTCAGTCTAAACTGAAAACATATCTTGCTAATGTCAAAAAGAATTTGACAGACTCCACCAAAAATGACGAGGAGTCTACTAATACGGACCTTTTGTTCAAATACAACAAAGAGAATAAGGACAGCGGTCTGACCGAAAATTCTGACAACAAAACCTACAAAGGCTATGACCTTTACGAAAGAGACGAGGACGGTAACTTTACAAACCAACTCCGCACTCCCGAAACTTATGTTGACGACTACCAAAACGGTACGGTCAATAAACAAAAGAGCAGTGTTGTTGTCGAGAATTACAGAAAGAAAAATATAGACGGAAAATATTCCGACAGCAGAGTAGACTCTTTCTATGAGAAGAATGTTGACGGTAAATTCGGCCCTGCCAAAGTTATTGAATTTTTCAATAAAAATATAGACGGCAAGTATGCGTCTGACAAGGTTTCATCTGCAAAAGATGACATAACAGAAAAAGAGAGTTATTCCGCTCACCAGGTTAATACAGAAACTCATACATTTTTTGACTTTGCCCCTAATGAGAGAAGTATATTCTTGGCTCCTAAAAATGTGACTATGGGATACACTACTCCCGGTGAAAATCTCGAGAAAAAAATAAATATGAATACCTCCGGCTTTGATTCTATCAAAATGCCTATATCGAGCACAAATGTTATTATAAATGAGCCTGATATTTCGCAAAAGGGAATTGTAGATTATACAAAAGCAGAGCCAAAGGTTACTGTCGGCTCAAAGGAATACAAGGCTGAAGAAATTGTCAGCGGAACAATCGACACAGCAAAGGTTGTAACAGACAGAGCTGCAGAAACTACATGGAAGCAGGGTTCAAATACTCTCGATGACCATAACCAATACAGATGGATTACCGAAGGTGGAAGCACATCGGGCTTGGCTACAGGCAGAAGCTGGTGGGGCTTGCAGGATTATTCTACCTATAAGTTGAAGCATGGTCACTTTGATGATGACGACCGTGCTCTCCGTATGGGCAAGGATGAGCAACTTTATCTTACTGATTATTATCGCCACACATATAACAAAAAGATGTTCTTTGCCAACACTGGCAACACATTTATCATTGGCGGCGAAAACAAATTTACAAAGGATAATGTTGAGTATGCTTATTATTCGCCAAAAGCTGCTATGGAGTTTAAGAAAAGCGGAAATACAGTAGTAGTAAACGGAAATATGACCGTAGCAAGTGTTTCGTTCAAAAAGGATACTAAGAACAATGTCCTTATCGTAAACGGCGACTTGAATATGAGCGGCGAAATTTTTGCAGAAAGCGGTGCGGAATATACAATAGTAGTTACCGGCAAAATCACTTGTAATCAAATCACTGTATCGGCGAACAGCACACTTGTTGCAGGCGGTATAGATGCTAATCTTGACAACGACGGCGCTGTGACAGTAAATAGTCTCGGCACCACATCCGGTGATAAAAAGATAGTCAACAACGGTGACTTGAGAGTAAACAACAACTGCGTAGTCGGTACTGTATCTAACTCAAAAACCGGTACAATGTATGTTGGCGGAAATGTTGCTGCAAAGTCTGATTTTACTAATAACAATAAGGTCAAAATCATTGGCAATTTGACTGTAGGCGACAATATCAAAAATACTCCTGACGGTGGCTCAAAGCCGGTGCTTCAGATAGGCGGCTATGCTCTGTGTTCATATTTTAACAATCGTGGCGAATTCAGATGCGGCGGTGATTTGTGTGCTACAGGCGATGCAAATTTCTCCTCCGACTCTTATACAATCGCCGGAACTGTAGGCTGTCCGTCGGACAGCTCAAAAAGTATGGGCACTATATATCAGAACGGTGTGCTGTATGTCACCACCGGAGATATGAAAACTTCCGGATTGCTCCAGGTAGGCGGTACTGTATATGTCAAAAACGGCAGTATCGATACCGGCAGTGATATGATAGCTTACAGTAACGCTTTGATTTATGTAAATAGTAATATGACTGTCGATGGAAAGCTCACTCTCCAGGGCAGCAAGGTATATGTAGGTAATAGAGTAAAGGCCGACGATTTGGCTACAAGTGCAGGAACAGAAATCCATTTCAAAAACCTTAATGTTTCATTCACTTGGGAAAATTTGCCGGGTAGCAAGGTGTATGTTTCCGGTGATATTTCATCCTACAGAATTATAAACAGCGGTATTATCTATGTTAATCCTTGGTCGCTTATAGGTACGGGCACTGCCACTATTCGTTATTTGCATAATAACTCGGGTGCTGAATTCATCTGTAACGGAAATCTTGAGGTAACAAGCTATGATATGACCGACAGAAAATATAAATACTGCTCTGTTACTAATTTCGGCGGCGTTTATATTAACGGTAACTTAACAACTGACTATTCTGTTTACAATGAAAACGGGATTATGTATGTTAGAGGTAATATGAGCCTTTGCAACAATTATGATTTCTTCTACGGAAACAGTGATGACAGCGTATCCCTCAGTATTAAAGGCTATTCGGGCTATTCTCTTAACCTTGTAGACAGCGGAGAAGTTTATGTTTCGGGTTGCGTTACCTCGCCTTATTCCGGCAGAAAAATAGGCATTACAGGAAATGAAAGCTCTGATGTATTGTTCAGTGTGTACGGTAAAAACAACAACTGTGCTTTCAGTACAAATGTTACTTCGTTCACTAACGGACAGAAAAACTCAAAGGTATATTTAGGCAGCGGCTCTCCTACAGGTTCAGGTTCGACACTGAGAATTTCAGGCACATTTATAAACGAGGGCAAAATGTATATTTATACTGCCCTAAAGTTGAGTTCAAATTCTTACTTCAGAGGACAGTCGGGCTCTGCTACATATGTAAGAGAGTCTCTCAATGTCGGCGGTAAATCTGTCACCATTCAAGACGGTCATACTCTTATGGTATTCGGCTCGGCAAACTGCAGTCCGCTCACCCTTGAGGGTGCTTCTAAGCTGTACGCTTTGGATGATATTGATTGCTCGACATTGAGCGCAAGTGACGGCTCGCAGGTTTATTCAAACAGAACAATAAATTGCTCATCTCTAAATGTTTACGGTTCCTCTCAGGTTAGAGGTGTGAAAGCACTGAACAACTCAGGCGGAAACATGGTCATTGAGTCCGACGGCTATGTTTATTGTGGACCTAACTCCAAAACGCCTGACGGAAATACTTGGACTCTTAAGTATTCTAAGCTGACAGGCTCAAATCCAGCATTCAAGGGACAGTTCTACTTCCCGGGCAAAAATGAGGACATTACACTCAAGCTCGTTGATGCAAGTAACGAGTTTAACACAACCTTTGTATTTGACGGCGGTGTGTTTGTTACGGATGCAAATATTACTTTGGATTCTACTGTAGCCGGTATTCCGACAGCCAAAAATATAACTATGAAGAATTCTTCAAAGGTATATATCGGCGGCAAGTCAACATTTGACCATAGTAATATTGTCAATAATTCGGGTAAGCTCTTCTTGATGGATGATATTTCTATCAGTTCTGTCGCTACAGATTTCGTATTCAATTCGGATTGTACAAACTATATTGCACCTGTTTCTATCGACGGTGTAAACAAGGGCGTGCTTAAACTCCAAAAATGCTTCTATGCTAACGGCACTAACTATATAGACAACAGCGTGGTAGCCAATACTTCTACTTCATACTATGAGTCTAACGATTCTAACAAATCTGGACAGCGTTATATCTCTATTGATGTAGGCAGCGGCGAGACTCATATTTCGGGCAACTTGTCTGTGGCTAATAACGGCCGTGGTACATTCGTTGCTAAGAATGCAGTGCTCAGCTGTAACGACTTCTCCACATACAGCGTCGTATATAACAGAGGTAAGTTTATTATCTTAGGTAATTATTCATTTACTTCAACAGGCGAATTTTCCGATATTAAGGGTGGTAGTAAGGTTAACTTTGGTGCAGGATATTCTCTTAAGAACGGTATTTCCGATGACGATACAGATGCCCTCATGTATGTTGGCGGTTCGGGTACCACCGACTTCGGTGGTGTTTATCAAAACCACGGTACATATTATCAAAAGGGCGATATGATTGCTCGTGGTTGGATTACAGATAGCGATACTATCGGATACACCGCTTACTTTGGCATCCTTGTAGAGAAGAATGCAAAGAGCTGTTTCGGCGGAAATGTATCCTCTGACAATTCTTTGCTTACAGCCTCTTATACAGAATTTTCTTGTAGCGATTATGCTACGAGAAGATGTATCTATAACCGTGGCGGTAAGGTAATTATCCTTAATGATTTGGATATGTCCAACAATTCCGGTATTCCGAGCAATGCCGACGACAGTGGATTTTCTATCCGTAACGGCGGCAACGGCAGCGGTACTGCTACAGAGTCGGTTATGTATGTAGGCGGCGATTATAGGACAAAACTTGACGGCTGTTTCCAAAACTGGGGCCAGTATTACCAAAAATCAAGTATAACTATCAATGGTGCATATAACAACAGCGATATAGGCTACGGCATCTATTGCGGTATTCTTAATCAGCCGGGAGCAATTACGCACTTCGGCGGCGATGTTCTGAATCGTAATGCTTTGCTCAATCTCGAGGACACCGAGTTCAGCTGCCAAAATCTTACAGAAAAGCGTGGCATATACAATAAGTCGGGCAAGGTAGTTATACTCCAAAATCTTGACTTCCAGCACGAGTCGGGCGTTATTGCCGAGGATCTGGACTCTGAAGGTTTCACTATCCGTAACGGCGGTACAGGCGAAAAGAACTGCGAAAAAGCACTTATGTTCATAGGTGGTACTAATGAGTACACTATTGACGGCGCCTTCCAAAACTGGGGCGAATACTATCAAAACGGCTCAGCAAGTATAGAGGGCTGGCATAAGAATCAAGCTGTTATCGCAAAGGTTGACACGCCTTATGCGGTTATATTCCAACAGAATTCTAAGACCTACTTTAACGGTAGCTTGTACTGTAACTGGAACGGCGTTCTTACAGTTCAAACAGCGTTTGTATTTGTAGAGGGCAACCTTGAGTTCGGTACAATGCTCGCTAATATGGGTACTACCTATGTTACAGGCGATATTGCTACCAGAGATACAAAGAATCATTCCGGCAATAAGGTCAAATACAATTCGCAATATTGTACAATCCGTAACGGTGCACTCAGCTATAACACTGACAATAATTTGTTTGAGGATGCTGTTCTGTTCTGCGGCGGTACAATGACCCTTGGCTCAAGCGAGTCCGGCGGTGAGGCAGGCTCTGTTATGAATGTCGGCACAATGTATGTCAAGAGTCACCTCTATGATTATTGTAACAAGGACAATTCGTATTATCGTACTGCATTTTGGATGTGGGATGGCTCAAATACCTTCATCGGCGGCGACTGTTTCGGCGGCGGTGCTATGGCTACAGGTAATAACTCTATTTTTATGGTAGGCGGAGACCTTCTCTCCAAGAGAGCAGTCAAGATAAATGTGCATTTTGATCAGATGTATTACCTCGATGTAGGTAATCACTTTACCTATCGCACACAGAACAAATACACTCCGGCGTACTTCTACGTAGGCGGAAATATGTACGCCAACACTACCGGTAAAAAGACTTGGTATTGGTTGAGCAGTACAATTTCTACCAAAGTTCCCGAAAACTACAGTAGACAAATGGATGTTTATTCTAATTCAAATGTTTATGTAGGCGGTACACTTTACGCATATTCCGGTCTTGAGCTTCAAGAGAATGCAACAGTTCTCGTTGAGGGCAACAAAAAAATGTACAATGGCTCTGTTGATGAGGCTAAGCTGTTCAATGATGACACGAGAATCCTCGACAAACTCCGTATCCTTAACGACCTTAAGAACGACTCGGTAGGTTACGGATGCTATGTGGCACAAAGCTATGAGCAGGAGCCAACAGCTCGACTGATAGTGAACGGCAGTATGCATGTAGAGGATACAGCTAAGATTCGTGACCTTACTCAGCTCTATGTTTACGGCAACTTTGACGGAGACGATTATGTTGAGGTGGGCAAAGCACTTGACGGTGCCGACGAAACCGAAGCTAAAGAAACGCTTTGGCGCAAGGATGGCGACAATGACAACATATATCGCTACGCCAACGCACCGAAGATGTTTGTTAAAGGAAATTTCAGCAGTGGAAAGTATACTCGTCTCTACGCCGGTACCACATTTACCGCTACAGGAAACTTTGTTTCGAGCAAGTACCTGACATTGCGTCATGATGTTGCTCTCAATGTAGGCGGCAATCTCGAAACACTCACTTCTATAGATGTAGGTTCTTACAGTGATTTCAATGTTGGAGGCTATGTCAGAGCTTATCTCTCTAACATTAAGATTAGAGACTGTGTAAATTCTTCTATAGGCGGCGACCTTATCGCATATACATCTTATATCGAACTGGGCAAGTCGGGTGACTATATCCGTGATTATAAGATAGATACCAGCGAGGGTGGCAAAACCGGATACGACACAAACGAAAAGGACGATTCCGGCGATAAGAACAAAGACAGTACCGATGCCAGCAACGATAAGAACGGCGGCAGATACTGCTACAGCTGTAATAAGATTTGGAAGAACGATGAGGTTTCTGATAATAAGTGCCCGAGCTGCGGCAAATATCTTGTATCCGCAAGTTATTATTGCAGTCAGGATAAGGCATATTATCTCATCACCGACCTTAATACATCATCTACTAAGTATTTCTGTAATGTTTGCGGAAATCACTTCACATCTTCTCAGCTGGACGGCGGCAAGTGCCCGTATTGCAAGTACAAATGCTCTACTTGCAACAGAATTCTGTCCGACGATGATGTGTACTATGAGGTAGACGATAACGGTGATCCTAAGAAGGATGCCAACGGCAACATTATCTACAGATGTAAGTATTGCTGCAGTCAGCACGGTACATTCTCTGACGGCACTAACTGTGCTACCTGTAATGCAAACGGTACAAAGGTGCAGGGAACAGTTGTTTCTAAGCTGGGCTCCGACTCACGCATTACTCCGTTTAGAGAAAAGATAGTTTGTCCTAAGGATGGTAAAGAACTTGCACCTGCCGATGAGACTTCTACAGACGCAGATACAGTCAATCCGGACTACGAGTACAGCAGTGACGCCTCCGATAAATCACGAGGCAGCACATTCCGCATCGGCGGCTCGCTGACATCTTATACAGGTTATATTAAGATTTTTGCGAGAACTACCGCATATGTGGGCAAATATGTATTCACACCTAAGTATTTGACCGTTCGTCACAATGCTGACCTTTGGGTTCTGCCCGAAATGTTCGGAAATAATACCTACACCGTTACCTACTATCAGAGTACATTGCCAGAGAACAGTACCCTTTGGGATAAAATTAAGGATACTATCGGCAGAATTAAATTTGAGATTACGGAGGCTACTAAGCTGAAGAACGGTTCTGTATATTCACTCGGCCAGATGACGCTGAACAAGACCGCTACGCTTATGGGTTCATGGGATGCAATTTCTCTCGGTCAGTGTGTTCTCAGACCGGATAGCTTGGTATATATGGGACATGATTTCCGTTGTTCTGCAAACAGCCTTAATATTTCACTTGACTCGATAAAAGGCAAGACTTCTCTCGCAGGCTTTGATTCTCAGGGTACGGCAGAGTGGTGCTACAAGTTTAAGTGCAAGAACACAAGCTGTAAGCATACATTCAATATTCCGCTCAGCACAGTAGAGGCTAACGAATATGTACAGTGCCCGTACTGCCATACTCAAAATAAGTCCGCTGACGGAATAAAGAATATTCAGCAGGGATATCCTGTAGTTGTTTATGCCGATCACGAGATTGATATTTCTACTACCATTGATATGAAGTTGACATATCTCGTAGCAAACGAAGGCGATGTAAATCTCTATGATATCTATTCTAAGAGCGACAACGCCGAAAAGAATGCTAAGGATTTGCCTAACGCAGTTTGCTCGTATCAGTCTGATGTAAACTACTTTGCTATGTATGGCAAAATCGGCGCTCTGTTCTACGCACCTAACGGACTATGCGATATGGACGGCTACTATCAGGAGATTTGGGGCAGCATTATCGGCAAGGATATTGTGCTCAATACATATTATCTCACTCTCCACAGATTCACTAATTGGAGAACTATGGATCTCCATATGGTAGAGAGCGGCACAGTATCGCTTGTGTCCGAAAAAGAGTGGAAGAACGCATCCGATAATACCGGAGATTTGGACATCAACTACACTAAGGATGATGAATATCCTGAGACAGGCTTGCCTAAGGGTGCACACCTGTTCTTCGACTCAAGATCCGGCGATACGGATACTACCGATTGATATGAATAAATACCGAGGTTCTTTTGAGCCTCGGTATTGTTTTATAAATCTAATTGTGAATAAATTATTAAGATTGGCACTCTACCCTTGACAGTGCTAATTCTCGGTGCTATAGTATAGTCAGAACAAAGGAAAGGAAGTAAGATGACCGTGAGAGATTAGATAATCTCCCCAACAGCTACTTTGTTTCCCTCATCCCGAGTTCATAAAAAGCAGGTATTTTACATGGTGTTTTTTATGAAAGGAGCGATGACTTATGTTGATGCCTAGCGTATTTGGTAATGATTTGTTCGATGATTTCTTTGGTTTTCCGTTCTATGATGACCATGATATGCAGAAGATGGAAAAGAGATTGTACGGCCACAGAGGTAAGAACCTTATGAAGACCGATGTCCGTGAAATAGATGACGGATATGTTCTTGAGATGGATCTTCCGGGGTTCACTAAGGACGAGGTTAAGGTTTCGCTTAAGGACGGCTACCTGACCATCAGTGCCGCAAAAGGTCTTGACGAAGAAAAGGAAGATAAGTCAAAGTATATTCGCAAGGAGCGTTATGCAGGTTCTTGCGAGCGTAGCTTCTATGTCGGCGATATTAACGAGTCCGATATCAAGGGCGAGTTTAAGCACGGTATCCTGAAGTTGACTTTGCCTAAGGAAGAACCTCAAAAAGAGATTGATTCTACAAAGTATATTGATATAGAATAATCCGACATATTTAGTCCCACGGAGAAATCCGTGGGATTTTTTGTTGCCCTTTTTGTTGAAACGGAGTTTTGTTTATGTTAAAATATATACAACTGTAACAGGAGGCGATTTTTTGGATAAAAAGCAATATAAATCTAATAAAATACTGCTTGTGTTTTTTATTATCCTGATTCCCGTTGTCGTGTTGTTGGTTAGAGATTTGGACAATGACACTTGGTTTATGCTCAATCACGGCAGGTATATATTAAAAAATGGTTTGTATCCTGAGTATGAGCCGTTCACCGTCCATCAGGGTATGTCCTTTACATTCCAAAAATGGTTGTGCTGTATTTTGTTTTGGCTTCTGTATGATTGGTTTGGCAAAATCGGCGTAAAGATTGTATGTATCATAGTATATTTGGCATTTGACTATGCGCTGCTGAAATTACTTAATTATATCAAAAAAGAGGCTGAGCTCCAAAATCTCTTTATTATAGCAGTGCTGAACGGCTGTATGACTCAGTATTTATATACCCGGCCTCAGCTATTTACATATCTGTTTCTCGCTGCAGAATTGCTGGTGTTAGAAAAATATATCAGAGAGAAAAAAGCAAAACTGCTCATTTGGATTCCCGTTATGTCGCTGCTGGAGATACAGATTCATTCTACCATTTGGCCCATTATGCTGATTTTTATGCTGCCCTATATATTCGATATTTCGTGCATAAACAAATTTACGGATGTATTCAAATTTATTCCGAGGGCGGAGTATAAGCGCTATCCGATTTGGCTGACCTTTGTTGCTTCTGTGGCTGTAGCTGTGATAAATCCATACGGCACAGAGTCGCTGGTGTATCTGTATAATTCACTAAAGGTAAAAGAGCTTAGCCTACTTATAACCGAAGTCCGACCGCCTGCCGTAAAATCCGAAAATATGATTATTATGGTGTTCATTTTGGCACTGTTTGTTGTGGGCATGATTAAAAAGAAAAAGATTGAACTTAGGTATCTTTTCCTAATCGGCGGAACTACTCTTATGTCTTTTATGTCCAAGAGGCAGATGTCTTTTATGCTCATTGCGGCAGCATTGGTTTTTGCTTACATTTTTACAATAGTAGATACTAATAAGCTGAGAAATATTCTTATTTGTGTGTTCTTATCATTTCTTACCGGAGTGTCTGTGTATGACGCATATATTGACGAAACATATTATCAGCAGCCTATGATAAATGCCATCAACGCTCTTGATGAATATGAGAAGAAAAATAATGTGGGAAAGAATGTATTTAACTTGGACGACGAGGGTTCGTATCTTGAATTTCTTGGGTATCGTGCGTATTCGGATACGAGAGCAGAAGTCTTTTCCGACAAAATAAATCACAGTGAAAATTATATAGGCGAAAAGATTAAATTCCTTACCGGTGAGGCGTCATATAAAGAATTTTTGCATCAGTATGACTATGATTATATTATCATAAAGAACATAGCTCCGCAGTATAATGCCGTAAAAAAAGACAGCGGACTGAAATCTATATATAAGAATGGCAGATTTACTGTATTTAGAGTGATGAAAAAATATTGACAGCAGGTGATTTCGTGAATACCGTAAAAATAAATACCGACTGTGGCGAGATTTTGGGTATTGCAGAAGAAAAATTTTATGAGTTCAGAGGCATTCGATATGCCGAGGCAAAGCGCTTTGAATATCCTACTATGATAACCGAGTGGGGTGGTGTGTACGATGCCACAGAGTTCGGTGCCTGTTCTCTGCAACGCCGTGCCTACGAGGAGGACGAAAAGTGTAATGCTTTTTATCATAAAGAATTCCGAAATGGTTTGTCTTTTACTTACAGCGAGGATAGTTTGTTCCTCAATATCAAGACTCCTAAAGAGGCTCACGACTGTCCTGTAGTAATATACATACACGGCGGCAGCTTTACCGGCGGCAGTGCCGATGAGGGACATATAAAGGGTAACCGATTTGCCGAAAACGGTGTTGTCTATGTGGGTATAAATTATCGTCTCGGCCCATTTGGATTTTGTTCCCATCCGGATTTGAGAGACAGTATGGGAAGATGCGGAAACTTTGGACTCTACGATCAGCTTACTGCAATAAAATGGGTAAGGAAGAATATTTCTGCTTTTGGCGGTAACCCGAACCGTATTACACTTATGGGTCAAAGCGCCGGTGCTATGAGCGTGGATATACTTATGTCATCGCCCGAGTGTGTCAATTTGATTTCGGGTGCTATCATGATGAGCGGTGCCGGTATTCAGCGACTTGCGGCTAAGCCCCTAAAGCCTGAAAAAACAAAGAAATTTTGGGATACCATAATCAATAATGCCGGTGTCGGCAGTATAAGAGAACTAAAAAAAGCAGATGCAAAGACGCTGTTCTATGCTTGGAGCGACGCTTGTGACAGCGATAAGCTGAGTATGCTCCACACGCTACCTGTTGTTGACGGCAGAATTATCACATCCGGCTCGTTCAATAAGAGAACTGTGCCCCAAATACCTATGATTATCGGTGTTACTGTCACCGATATGATTCCGGCTGTTATGGAGGTTTTGACCAAAAAATATGTGTCTGCGTCAGAAAAGTGCGGCGCAAAATGCTATGTCTACAATTTTAATCGCAACCTTCCCGGTGACAGCAACGGAGCGTGGCATTCGGCAGACATTTTGTACGCTTTCGGTACATTGGATTTTAATTGGCGTCCATTTGAGGATATTGACCGAAAAATATCGCAGCAAATGGTGGAGAGCTTTTCTGCTTTCGTTCGGTCCGGAGATCCTAATTGTGACTCGATTCCGCAGTGGAACACCGGCGCAGCAATACCTATGCGATTTTGTGAGCACACCGCTCCTATGCCATGGGATACTAAGAATATGATAAAAAATACTTTCTCAAACAAAGGAGCAGAGTTTTAATGAAATTCAGTCATAAATTTAAAAAGATAACCGACAGCGGCAGTCGTGTGACTTATAGATGTGACGATACGATTTCACAGATTGATTTTGTCAGCGATTCTTGTGTAAGAGTGGCTGTGTACAAGGACGGACAAACGCTTTTGCCCACCTTTTCCATAGACCCAGACAATGCTGAGTATGTCAGCGGCAGAGAGCGTCTTTCTGTAGATGGCTTCAACTTGTTTGAGCCGGAGAGGGCAGGGGAGGACTATGTTCTTTCTCACGGAGTTACCTTGTCCGTTGACCAAAACAATTTTTTGCTTACATTCAAAAAGGACGGCAAGGTTGTTTTTGAGGACAGAAAGCCTCTTGCTTACAATATTGACGGAGAGTTCGGCGATAAGCTCTATCACTATATATCCAGAGAAAGAGACGAAAAAATATACGGCCTCGGTGACAAAAGCGGAAAGCTCAATAAAGCAGGCAATTCCTACCGTATAGACACTGCCGACAGTATGGGCTTTGATGCAGAAAAAACCGATCCGCTGTATAAGCATATCCCTTTTTATATTTGCAAAAATTCTGTGGGAACATACGGCATATTTTATGATACCTCATGTGTGTCTGCTGTGGATTTGGGCAGAGAAATAAATAACTATTATGAGCCGTTTAAGTTCTTTGAAACCGAGGATAATTGTATAGTTTATTATGTATTCTTCGGCTCTGCTTTGTCTGTGCTCAGGCAGTTTGCTTCGCTCTGCGGCAAGCAGGCATTTCCGCCTAAATGGAGCTTTGATTATTGTGCAAGCACTATGGCTTATACCGACGCAGAGAACTCCGAAGAGCAGATGTACGGCTTTTTGGATAAATTGAACGAAACAGGACTTAATTGTACAGGATTTTATCTTTCCTCAGGCTATACTTCAATAGGCAATCAGCGCTGTGTATTTAATTGGAATTATGATAAATTCCCTAATCCAAAGCGTTTTGTAGATAGGTTTAACGAAAGGGGAATACACCTTATTCCGAACATTAAGCCGGCATTTCTAAATACTCACCCTATGTACAATAAGCTCGCCGAAAAGGGCTATTTTGTAAAGAACAAGGACGGTTCACCGTTTGTTACTCAGTTTTGGGACGGAATAGGCAGCTATATTGATTTCACTAACAAGGACGCTTTTGATTTTTGGAACAATCAGGTTAAGGAAAAACTGCTGGATTACGGTATCCCTGCCACTTGGAATGATAACAATGAGTTCGATATAAGAGATGATGAGGCTGTTGCTGTAGGCTTTGGTGACGGAGAGGTTAGGGCAAAAGATATTCGTTCTGTTCTTACATATCTTATGGTTAGAAGTTCCTATACCGCACAGACCAAAGAACACCCTGACGAGAGACCGTTTCTGTCTACACGCAGTGGCGGTATCGGCGTCAGAAGAATGGCACAAACTTGGTCCGGAGATAACTATACCTCATTTAATGATTTAAAATATTGTCACAATATTGGGCTTACACTTTCGCTGTCGGGATTGTATTTTTACGGTCACGATTTGGGTGGCTTTTCTGGTGATATGCCATCAGAGGAACTGTTGCTCAGATGGATTCAGCATGGACTTTTTGAACCGAGATTCACTATCCATAGTTGGAATGAGGACGGCTCGGCGACTATGCCGTGGAGCTATCCCGACGCAATCCCTGCGGTTAAAAAAATCTTCGCTCAGCGCAAGCAGCTTGTGCCGTACTATTACAGCATTGCCTATGAGGCTGTAACCGAAGAACTGCCTTTTAATGCCCCTTTATTCCTGTACTATGACGACGAGAATATACCTGACGAGTGTCCGTCATTTATGGTAGGCAGAGATATTCTCGCTACCTGTGTTACGGACGAGGGTACGGACAAGGTTGCGGCTTATTTGCCTAATGGCGATGATTGGTATTTAGACGGAAAGTTATATCACGGCGGACAATCGGTTGAGCTTTCCATACCTGCCCACGGACCTGTTCCGTACTTTGTTCGCAGTGGTTGTGTTCTCCCTACAGACGAAAGTGAATATGGCTTTGGTACTGAGCCTCAGCTTACTTTTACTGTTTATCCAAAAGAGAACGGCACTTTTGAGAGCAAGTTTTTTGATGACGACGGAAAAGGATATGGCTATACCCATGACGATTGTGTATTGCTTACTTTTTCCGTGCGATGTGATAATGATACTGTTACTGCTTCAGTCCGCAATGACGGCAAAACTGCTTTTATCCCACACCTTGTTCTGCCACAGTGGGACAGCAGAAAATTAGTGATAGAATAATGTCGCTTTTGTTGACTTTTTGTAGTTCGGTTTGATATAATGGTTTTAAAGAGTGATAACTTTTAGCTTTATGCAGAAAGGACAAGCTTATGAAAAAAACTATATTTAAGACTTTAGCATCTGTTATGGCCGGAATTATGATTTTGGCTTCGGTCCAAATTAACGCATTTGCCGCAACAACATTGACCTTTAGCGAAAACACAGGCATCAATACGCCGTACTATTCTAACATTGTATATAGCGGCGACGATTATGTTGCTTCTGTTTTTCAGGGCGTCAATGCTGACAAAACTATTGCAGTAACAAAGGGTAACAAGGCAACTCTCGTTTTTGGTGCTGCTGACTTTTCTTCAGCAACTTATGGAAATGAGGATATTTCTTCCTACAAAAACGGTGTTTATCACTATGGCACAGGTAACGGATATTGTATTGCTACCGATACTGTGTTCTCGCTCAGCGGCGACGGTGTTACTGCTGAGGTAAGTGGCTTCGGTGCTTCCCGTAATGTAAATGGTACGGTAGGCGGCTATCTTGATACTAAGTCTGTTCTTACCACTTTTACAATCGATGCATCCAACCTTAAGGCAGGCGAGTACAAACTTTCACTTACCTTTAAGTACCAAATGAAAAAGAAAGGAACATTCGGTACTTGGAGCACTGCGAAGGAATATAGCGGTACTGTAGACGGCTTTGTGCTTAAAGTATGTGATGTCAGTGCCAACGGCGGCTCAATCAGAGTTACAAATCCGGGACTTCGTTTTGGATTCCAAACTAAAGCTGAACCTGATACAGTAGAGGAATATGGCTTTATCTACAAATATGTCGGCTATCTTTCTGATGTTACAGACATTTCTATGGGTGATGCCGGTGTTAAGCAGTCTGTTGCAACAAATCACCTTACTAATGCCGACGGTGTAACTACATTCAATCTTGTGTTTATCAATGTTCCGGAGTCGAGCTATTCTACATATGTTTCTGCAAAGGGATATGTTAAGATTGACGGCAACTATTACTTTACTAAGCAGCTTAACTACAGCTTTAAGCGAATTGCAAGAAATGTTGTAGACGACAGTAGCATAGATGATGATACAAAGCAGGCTGTACAAAGAATGATTGATTCAGCCTGTGGTGATTCAAAGCAGATTGATGAATTCTATTTGGTTACATCGGGTTATTCCACCGTATATGGCGGTGATGTAGAAGATACGTACTCATTGTTTGAAGGTACAAAGCATCAAGAGCCGGCATCTGTTAGCGCAGATACTCCTACATCGACACTCTGTATTCGTTATAAAGACGGAACTGAGGAGGAATATGCGTATCTCTATCTTATCAATAACAAAATGTATGTTAAGTTTGTGAACAGTGATAACGATAATTTCTATATGCTCAATAATTGATTTTTACAAAAGGAGACATAAAAATGGAAAAATACGAAAAGCCAATCTCTGAGTTAGAACTCTTTCCGCTTGTTTCGGTAATCACCACATCAGGCGACCCTACCGACGACAATGACAAGAATTTCGGTGAATAATATTATTCATAGACAAAAGGAAAAACTCTTCTCATCATGAACTGCCCCGGATTGTACTGTCTGCACAATCCGGGGCAGTTCAAAATCTGATGCTCTTTTTGTGAAATTTTCAATTTAATTTTTGCGTTTATTTTTTATAATTTTTCTTATAATTGTGCGTATAATTATCGCCAGCAAAATGATTGTCAGCTGCGTAAATGCCAGTATGGTTGCATAAGGCAAGCCGTAGTCATACAACGCACCGCAATAGAGTATACTTCCTACCAATAATTCAATTACCGAAATCGGAATGAATATAAGCAACCATATAGGCTTGATGTTGAGGCAGGACAACAACAGGGCAGAAACTGCACCGCCTAAAAGTGCGGCAAGTGGCACCGCCATTGCGTCAACGGGTGTTGCGG